>QWCB01001131.1_pt1 | contig 47155 bp, 28 predicted proteins | sample 1972511 | NCBI WGS metagenome assembly QWCB01 (sample SAMN09866719, study PRJNA288562) | Human gut metagenome isolate term5_stool, whole genome shotgun sequencing... | isolation source: gut | host: Homo sapiens | place: USA: California | reverse complement strand
GCGCTGCTGCATGATGTGATTGAAGATACACCCGCCACCTACCAGGACATGGAGCAGCTTTTTGGTAAAAGCGTCGCCGAGCTGGTAGAGGGGGTGTCGAAACTTGATAAACTCAAGTTCCGCGATAAGAAAGAGGCGCAGGCCGAAAACTTTCGCAAGATGATTATGGCGATGGTGCAGGATATCCGCGTCATTCTCATCAAACTTGCCGACCGTACCCACAACATGCGCACGCTGGGCTCACTTCGCCCGGACAAACGTCGCCGCATCGCCCGTGAAACTCTCGAAATTTACAGCCCGCTGGCGCACCGTTTAGGTATCCACCACATTAAAACCGAACTCGAGGAGCTGGGTTTTGAGGCGCTGTATCCCAACCGTTATCGCGTAATCAAAGAAGTGGTGAAAGCCGCGCGCGGCAACCGTAAAGAGATGATCCAGAAGATTCTTTCTGAAATCGAAGGGCGTTTGCAGGAAGCGGGAATACCGTGCCGCGTCAGTGGTCGCGAAAAACATCTTTATTCGATTTACTGCAAAATGGTGCTCAAAGAGCAGCGTTTTCACTCAATCATGGACATCTACGCTTTCCGCGTGATCGTCAATGATTCTGACACCTGTTATCGCGTGCTGGGCCAGATGCACAGCCTGTACAAGCCGCGTCCGGGCCGCGTGAAAGACTATATCGCCATTCCAAAAGCGAACGGCTATCAGTCTTTGCACACCTCGATGATTGGCCCGCACGGCGTGCCGGTTGAGGTCCAGATCCGTACCGAAGATATGGATCAGATGGCGGAGATGGGTGTTGCCGCGCACTGGGCTTATAAAGAGCACGGCGAAACCAGCACTACCGCGCAAATACGCGCCCAGCGCTGGATGCAAAGCCTGCTGGAGCTGCAACAGAGTGCCGGTAGCTCGTTTGAATTTATCGAGAGCGTTAAATCCGATCTCTTCCCGGATGAGATTTACGTTTTCACACCGGAAGGGCGCATTGTCGAACTGCCTGCCGGTGCAACGCCCGTCGACTTCGCTTATGCGGTGCATACCGATATCGGCCATGCCTGCGTGGGCGCACGCGTCGACCGCCAGCCTTACCCGCTGTCGCAGCCGCTTACTAGCGGTCAAACCGTTGAAATCATTACCGCACCGGGTGCTCGCCCGAATGCCGCGTGGCTGAACTTTGTCGTCAGCTCGAAAGCGCGCGCCAAAATTCGTCAGTTGCTGAAAAACCTCAAGCGTGATGATTCTGTAAGCCTGGGCCGTCGTCTGCTCAACCATGCGTTGGGTGGTAGCCGTAAGCTCAATGAAATCCCGCAGGAAAATATTCAGCGCGAGCTGGACCGCATGAAGCTGGCAACGCTTGACGATCTGCTGGCAGAAATCGGCCTTGGTAACGCAATGAGCGTGGTGGTCGCGAAAAATCTGCAACATGGGGACGCCTCCATTCCACCGGCAACCCAAAGTCACGGACATCTGCCCATTAAAGGTGCCGATGGCGTGCTGATCACCTTTGCGAAATGCTGCCGCCCAATTCCTGGCGACCCGATTATCGCCCACGTCAGCCCCGGTAAAGGTCTGGTGATCCACCATGAATCCTGCCGTAACATCCGTGGCTACCAGAAAGAGCCAGAGAAGTTTATGGCTGTTGAATGGGATAAAGAGACGGCGCAGGAATTCATCACCGAAATCAAGGTGGAGATGTTCAATCATCAGGGCGCGCTGGCAAACCTGACGGCGGCAATTAACACCACGACCTCGAATATTCAAAGTTTGAATACGGAAGAGAAAGATGGTCGCGTCTATAGCGCCTTTATTCGTCTGACCGCCCGTGACCGTGTGCATCTGGCGAATATCATGCGCAAAATCCGCGTGATGCCAGACGTGATTAAAGTCACCCGAAACCGAAATTAATGTTTTATGAACCCAACACGTTATGCACGCATCTGCGAAATGCTCGCCAGGCGGCAGCCTGATCTGACCGTCTGCATGGAGCAGGTCCACAAACCTCATAACGTTTCTGCGATTATTCGTACCGCAGATGCCGTTGGCGTACATGAAGTTCATGCTGTCTGGCCTGGCAGCCGGATGCGCACCATGGCTTCGGCAGCTGCGGGTAGTAACAGCTGGGTACAGGTGAAAACGCACCGCACCATTGGCGATGCCGTCGCTCATCTGAAAGGCCAGGGCATGCAGATTCTGGCAACCCATCTTTCTGATAACGCTGTTGATTTCCGCGAAATTGATTACACTCGCCCGACCTGTATTTTGATGGGACAGGAGAAAACGGGCATCACGCAGGAAGCGTTGGCCCTGGCGGATCAGGATATCATCATTCCGATGATCGGCATGGTGCAGTCGCTGAATGTTTCCGTTGCCTCAGCCCTCATTCTTTACGAAGCCCAGCGCCAGCGGCAAAATGCGGGCATGTACCTGCGTGAAAACAGCATGTTGCCGGAAGCCGAGCAACAACGCCTGCTGTTTGAAGGCGGCTATCCGGTGCTGGCGAAAGTCGCAAAACGCAAAGGTCTGCCCTACCCCCACGTTAATCAGCAAGGCGAGATTGAAGCCGATGCTGACTGGTGGTCCACCATGCAGGCCGCAGGGTAAGCGCGATGAAAGGTCGCCTGTTAGATGCTGTCCCGCTCAGTTCCCTAACGGGCGTTGGCGCAGCGCTTAGTAACAAGCTGGCGAAAATCAACCTGCATACCGTACAGGATTTACTCTTACACCTTCCTCTGCGCTACGAAGATCGCACACATCTCTACCCCATCGGTGAACTACTGCCGGGTGTTTATGCCACGGTGGAAGGCGAAGTGCTGAACTGCAATATCTCCTTCGGCGGTCGGCGGATGATGACCTGCCAGATCAGCGACGGTTCCGGCATTCTCACTATGCGCTTTTTCAACTTCAATGCGGCAATGAAAAATAGCCTGGCGACAGGCCGCCGCGTGCTGGCCTATGGCGAAGCAAAGCGCGGCAAATATGGTGCGGAGATGATCCACCCGGAATACCGTGTGCAGGGCGATCTCAGCACGCCAGAGTTACAGGAAACGCTCACACCGGTTTATCCAACTACGGAAGGCGTAAAGCAGGCTACGCTGCGTAAATTAACCGACCAGGCGCTGGATCTGCTCGACACATGCGCCATTGAAGAACTCCTGCCGCCGGAACTGTCACAAGGAATGATGACGCTACCGGAAGCGTTGCGCACTTTGCATCGCCCACCGCCGACGCTGCAGCTTAGCGATCTCGAAACCGGGCAGCATCCGGCACAACGCCGTCTGATTCTGGAAGAGTTGCTGGCGCACAACCTCAGCATGTTGGCGTTACGTGCCGGTGCACAACGTTTTCATGCTCAGCCGCTGAGCACCAATGACGCGCTGAAAAATAAACTCCTCGCCGCCTTACCGTTCAAGCCAACGGGCGCACAGGCACGCGTAGTGGCGGAGATCGAGCGCGATATGGCGCTGGATGTGCCAATGATGCGCCTGGTGCAGGGCGATGTAGGTTCCGGTAAAACGCTGGTCGCCGCCCTCGCCGCGTTGCGTGCGGTTGCCCACGGCAAACAGGTGGCCCTGATGGCACCAACCGAATTACTCGCCGAGCAGCACGCCAATAACTTTCGTAACTGGTTTGCACCGCTCGGTATCGAAGTAGGCTGGCTCGCCGGAAAACAGAAAGGTAAAGCACGACTGGCTCAGCAAGAAGCCATCGCCAGCGGTCAGGTGCAGATGATTGTTGGTACGCACGCCATTTTCCAGGAACAGGTGCAGTTTAACGGCCTGGCGCTGGTGATTATCGACGAACAGCATCGTTTTGGCGTACATCAGCGTCTGGCGTTATGGGAGAAAGGCCAGCAGCAGGGCTTCCATCCGCATCAGTTGATCATGACCGCCACGCCCATCCCCCGCACGCTGGCGATGACTGCGTATGCCGATCTCGATACCTCGGTGATAGATGAGCTGCCACCAGGCCGCACGCCAGTGACTACGGTCGCTATTCCTGATACCCGCCGTACCGATATCATTGACCGCGTGCGCCACGCCTGTATGACTGAAGGGCGTCAGGCGTACTGGGTTTGTACGTTGATTGAAGAGTCGGAATTACTGGAAGCGCAGGCGGCGGAAGCGACCTGGGAAGAGTTGAAACTGGCGCTACCAGAGTTGAATGTTGGCCTGGTACACGGACGGATGAAACCCGCCGAGAAACAGGCGGTGATGGCGTCGTTTAAACAAGGTGAACTACACCTGCTGGTTGCCACTACTGTCATTGAAGTCGGTGTTGATGTACCCAATGCCAGTCTGATGATTATCGAAAACCCGGAGCGTCTGGGTCTGGCGCAGTTACACCAGTTACGTGGCCGCGTGGGTCGTGGCGCGGTGGCCTCTCACTGCGTGCTGCTCTACAAAACGCCGCTCTCCAAAACCGCGCAAATCCGCCTGCAGAATGCTGAATTTAAAGTGGCGGATTTACTGCGCGATCAGGCGATGATCCCGGAAGTTCAGCGCCTGGCGCGACATATTCACGAACGTTACCCACAACAGGCAAAAGCCCTGATAGAACGCTGGATGCCAGAAACAGAACGTTACTCGAATGCGTAAAAAGCGGCGGTGAGAAGACCGCCGCTTCATCGGTTAACCGGCAAAAATCGGCAACATCAAATACAGCTTAATCACCAGCGCATTGACGATATCGATAAAGAACGCACCGACCATCGGCACGACCAGGAACGCCATGTGCGACGGGCCAAAGCGTTCAGTGATCGCCTGCATGTTAGCGATTGCCGTTGGTGTCGCACCAAGGCCAAAGCCACAGTGACCCGCAGCCAGCACTGCCGCATCGTAGTTTTTGCCCATCATGCGCCAGGTAACGAAGATGGCATACAACGCCATGAAGATGGTCTGTACCACCAGAATCGCCAGCATCGGCAACGCCAGCGAAGCCAGCTCCCACAGTTTCAGCCCCATCAGCGCCATCGCCAGGAACAACGACAGGCTTACGTTACCCAGCACGGATACCGCTCGCTCAAAGACGCGGTAAAAGCCCATCATTGACAGACCGTTGCTCAGAATCACGCCAACAAATAGTACACAGACAAAGGTCGGTAGTTCAAAAGCAGTACCAGCCAAAAGTTGCGCAACAATTTTCCCCACCGTCAGGCAGATAGCAATCAGCGCGATAGTTTCAATCAGCACCAGCGAGGTGATCATGCGGCCCACATCCGGCTTCTCGAACGCAGTCGGAACTTCCTGATCATCCGGAATACCGTTCGGTGTGGTGGAGTGTTTCACCAGATAACGCGCCACCGGGCCACCGATCAGCCCGCCCAGCACCAAACCGAACGTTGCACAGGCCATCGCCACTTCTGTCGCATTGGTGAAGCCATAACGTTCAATGAACAATTTACTCCATGCAGCACCCGTACCGTGACCGCCCGAAAGCGTAATAGAACCGGCCAGCAGCCCCATCAGCGGATCAAGCCCTAACAGGCTAGCCATACCAATGCCAATGGCATTTTGCATCACCAACAGGCCAACAACCACAATCAGGAAAACCCCCACCACACGCCCACCAGCTCGCAGACTGGCAAGGTTGGCGTTCAGGCCAATGGTGGCGAAGAAAGCCAGCATCAACGGATCGCGCAGGGACATATCAAAGTTGACTTCCCAGCCCATGCTTTTTTTCAGTATCAGCAGCGCCAGCGCCACTAATAAACCACCCGCAACAGGTTCCGGTATGGTGTATTTTTTCAAAAAGGAGACGGAATGGACCAACTTGCGCCCGAGCAGCAACGTCAGCGTTGCGGCAACAAGCGTTGCTAAAGTATCGAGATGAAACATAGTTACTCCTTTGTGTCCGCATCACTCTTTCATACTCGTCATACTTCATCGCGCATTTGCAGTAAGGCGAAATATGACGAGTATCGAGTCATGCTTTCCTGGTTCGAATTCTTAGCTGAAACTAGAAAAATGGCATGGATTTTAAGCAGAAAACAACTAAAAGTTATATAAAAAAGTACATTTATCTCATTTAAATATTTAGATGAGGATGTGGCAAACGTTTGCTTTTCTCTTTCGGTCAGCTAAAATGCCCGCTTTGCTACCACGGGATTGTTTTCGATGTCTGTTTCCACCCTCGAGTCAGAAAATGCGCAACCGGTTGCGCAGACTCAAAACAGCGAACTGATTTACCGTCTTGAAGATCGTCCGCCGCTTCCTCAAACCCTGTTTGCCGCCTGTCAGCATTTGCTGGCGATGTTCGTTGCGGTGATCACGCCAGCGCTATTAATCTGCCAGGCGCTAGGTTTACCGGCACAAGACACGCAACACATTATTAGTATGTCGCTGTTTGCCTCCGGTGTGGCATCGATTATTCAAATTAAGGCCTGGGGTCCGGTTGGCTCCGGGTTGTTGTCTATTCAGGGCACCAGCTTCAACTTTGTTGCTCCGCTGATTATGGGCGGCACAGCGCTGAAGACCGGTGGTGCTGATGTTCCTACCATGATGGCAGCTTTGTTCGGCACGTTGATGCTGGCAAGTTGTACCGAGATGGTGATCTCCCGCGTTCTGCATCTGGCGCGCCGCATTATTACGCCGCTGGTTTCTGGCGTTGTGGTGATGATTATCGGCCTGTCGCTAATTCAGGTTGGGTTAACGTCCATTGGCGGCGGTTACGCAGCCATGAGCGATAACACCTTCGGCGCACCGAAAAATCTGCTGCTGGCAGGCGTGGTCTTAGCCTTAATTATCCTGCTTAACCGTCAACGTAACCCTTACTTACGCGTGGCCTCACTGGTGATTGCGATGGCGGCCGGATATGCGCTGGCGTGGTTTATGGGCATGTTGCCAGAAAGCAACGAACCGATGACACAAGAACTGATTATGGTGCCAACGCCGCTCTATTACGGTCTTGGCATTGAATGGAGTCTGCTGCTGCCGCTGATGCTGGTCTTTATGATCACTTCGCTGGAAACCATTGGCGATATCACGGCGACCTCTGACGTTTCCGAACAGCCGGTTTCCGGTCCGCTGTACATGAAACGCCTGAAAGGCGGCGTGCTGGCAAACGGCCTGAACTCGTTTGTCTCGGCGGTATTTAATACCTTCCCGAACTCCTGCTTCGGGCAGAACAACGGGGTGATCCAGTTAACTGGTGTTGCCAGCCGCTATGTCGGTTTTGTCGTCGCGCTGATGTTGATCGTGCTGGGTCTGTTCCCGGCAGTGAGCGGTTTTGTACAACACATTCCAGAACCGGTTCTGGGCGGCGCAACGCTTGTAATGTTTGGCACCATCGCCGCCTCCGGTGTGCGTATCGTTTCTCGTGAGCCGCTGAACCGCCGGGCGATTCTGATTATCGCGCTGTCGCTGGCGGTCGGTCTGGGCGTGTCTCAGCAGCCGCTGATTTTGCAGTTTGCCCCTGAATGGCTGAAAAACCTACTCTCCTCCGGGATTGCCGCGGGCGGTATTACTGCCATCGTGCTGAATCTGATTTTCCCACCAGAAAAACAGTAATTCACTGGCGGCGGTAAGATAATTACCGCCGCAGTCTCACCTCTTTCACCATTCCCGCCTTGAGGATTGCGCGTAAATCGTGCATAACTCCCTTATGTGCATTTCACGGGATGGAAGACCATGAAATTTATTGGGAAGCTGCTTCTCTACATTCTCATCGCTCTGTTAGTGGTGATCGCTGGCCTCTATTTTCTTCTGCAAACTCGCTGGGGAGCAGAACATATCAGCGCATGGGTTTCCGAGAATAGCGACTATCATCTGGCCTTCGGGGCGATGGATCACCGTTTTTCCGCGCCATCTCATATCGTGCTGGAGAACGTCACGTTTGGCCGTGATGGCCAGCCCGCGACCCTAGTAGCAAAAAGTGTCGACATTGCGCTAAGCAGTCGGCAACTGACCGAACCACGCCATGTCGATACCATCCTGCTGGAAAACGGGACGCTGAATCTCACCGACCAGACCGCGCCGCTACCGTTCAAAGCCGATCGTCTGCAACTGCGTGATATGGCGTTTAATAGCCCGAATAGCGAATGGAAACTGAGCGCGCAGCGGGTAAATGGCGGCGTGGTTCCGTGGTCACCAGAAGCCGGTAAAGTGCTGGGTACGAAGGCGCAGATTCAGTTTAGTGCCGGATCGCTTTCGCTCAATGATGTTCCTGCCACCAATGTACTGATTGAAGGCAGTATTGATAACGATCGCGTTACGCTGACTAACCTGGGTGCCGACATCGCCCGCGGGACATTAACCGGAAACGCGCAGCGTAACGCTGACGGCAGCTGGCAAGTGGAAAACCTGCGCCTGGCGGATATCCGTCTACAAAGCGAAAAATCGCTAACCGACTTCTTTGCGCCATTACGCTCTGTCCCGTCGTTGCAGATTGGTCGCCTGGAAGTCATCGACGCTCGTTTGCAAGGTCCGGACTGGGCGGTGACCGACCTCGATCTCAGCTTGCGCAACATGACCTTCAGTAAAGATGACTGGCAGACACAGGAAGGCAAACTGTCGATGAACGCCAGCGAGTTTATTTATGGCTCGCTGCATTTATTTGATCCGATTATAAACGCGGAATTTTCCCCGCAGGGCGTAGCACTGCGCCAGTTCACCAGCCGCTGGGAAGGGGGTATGGTCAGAACGTCAGGAAACTGGCAACGCGACGGGAAAACGCTGATCCTCGATGATGCGGCAATTGCCGGACTGGAATATACCTTGCCCAAAAACTGGCAACAGTTGTGGATGGAAACGACACCCGGTTGGTTAAACAGCCTGCAACTGAAGAGATTTAGCGCCAGCCGCAATCTGATCATTGATATCGACCCTGACTTCCCGTGGCAGCTCACCGCGCTCGATGGTTACGGTGCCAATCTGACGCTGGTTACCGATCATAAATGGGGCGTCTGGAGTGGCTCGGCGAATCTGAATGCCGCCGCCGCAACGTTTAATCGTGTTGATGTCCGTCGTCCGTCGCTGGCGCTAACTGCCAACAGCAGCACGGTGAATATCAGCGAACTGAGTGCATTTACTGAAAAAGGCATTCTGGAAGCCACCGCCAGTGTTTCACAAACGCCACAACGTCAGACCCATATCAGCCTGAATGGACGCGGTGTGCCGGTGAATATTTTGCAACATTGGGGATGGCCTGAATTACCGTTGACTGGCGACGGCAATATTCAGCTTACCGCCAGTGGCGATATTCAGGTCAATGTCCCGCTGAAACCTACGGTTAGCGGGCAATTGCATGCCGTGAATGCCGCAAAGCAGCAAGTGACTCAAACCATGAATGCGGGCGTAGTTTCCAGTGGTGAAGTTACGTCGACGGAGCCGGTGCAGTAAAAATAAGGACGCTAGCGGATATCAGCGCTAGCGTTCCCCGTTATTAGCGCAAAATTCCATACTCACTGCACAATAACCATTTCACCGGTTCATCTTCTTCTATCGCCGGAAAACGTCCTCCCGGCTCAAGAAAATAATTATCGTGTTGGTCATCATTCACCATCGAGATTTCCCAGCCGAGAACAAACGCTTTTTCCGCCCAGAAGCGATGATACAGACGCGGCGGCAGGCAAATGCCCTGCCCCGGCTTTAGCACCAGCGTTTCACCAGGTTTCATGGTACGCCGCTGACCATCAACACTCACGGTAATGACTCGTTGATCATCACAGAGATTGGCTTCGTTGGCCCAGGCCAACTGCATGCATAAGTCTCCACCTCCCCGATTGAGGATATCTTCCATTTTGTGGGTGTGAAAATGCCAGGGAGTCTGCTGATCTTGTTGGATCTGCAACATTTTCTCAGCATACGGTTTTGGATATGCCGCCGACCCCAGCGCGCCGTTGCGCATCGTTAGCAGTGTTAGTCCCGTTTGGTTGAAATCACCACGACCAAAATCGGTGATATCCCAACCGAGCTGTAAGTCGACCACTTCTTGCCAGTTATCCCGTTCCCGCTGCAGCCAGTCATCCACCGTAAAATAGGCGAACTCTGGCAAACAAACGCGGAAGGTCTGCGCAATGGCATGTGCTTTATCAATAACATAATTAATTTGTGAACGTTTCATTGGCTTCTCCGTTGCGCATAGCAAGCCAGGCAGCGCCACGCATTCCGCTACTGTCGCCGTGCTGTGCTTTTACAATGGGAGTGGTGAATTGATCGGTGAAAACCAGTGGAGCGACTTCTGCGTTCAGATCGGTGATAAGCAGTTCCACATTCGAAAGCCCGCCGCCGATCACAATCACGCCAGGGTCAACAACGTTAACGATGGTTGCCAGCATGCGGGCAAGCTGTTGGCGAAAACGTGCCACCTGCTGCATGGCACAAGCATCACCACGTTGTGCCAGGGTGACAATCGCCGCAGGAGTGAGCAAGTTACCAGTCATCTGTTGATAGCGTTCACTAAAACCGCTGCCGGAAACAAACGACTCCACGCAGTTGTGTTTGCCGCAATAGCAACTGACTGATGGACCATCTTCCTGCTCCGTATAGCCTGGCAACGTGATATGACCGCATTCGGCAGCATTTCCCCAGGCCCCTATAAACGGTCGTTGCTTGATGGCAATGCCACCGCCGCAGCCCGTACCAAGCGTAATACCAAATACCACGTCATAATCTTGCCCGGCACCGTCGCAAGCTTCTGATAGCGCGAAACAGTTACCATCATTGGCTATCACCACCGGTTGCCCAAGCAATTGCTGCAAATCAGCCTGTAACGCATGACCGTTAATCACCTGAATATTCGCGTTTTTAATCAGGCCAGTGAGTGGCGAGATACTGCCGGGTAAGGCGATCCCTGTCAGCATCGGTCGTTGAACGTCCCGCCTAATCTGCTCGATAAGCGCCACAACGCATGAGACAAATTGTTGATATGTCGACTTTTGCGTCGGGCAGCGGTAACGGCGAATCTCCCAGCCATGCGCATCCATGACAACGGCGGCGATTTTGGTCCCACCAATATCCAACCCCAGATAGTGCATATCTCGTTCCTTGTTGCGTAAAAGGCGGGTCACCCCGCCCTTCTGGCTTAGTACAGTGATGCTTTACCGAGCGAACCGAACAGTTTCATTTTGTGGCGAATGACTTCCCGCGCCGCGTTAATCGCATCCGGATAGATGACGTTCGGGTCCCACCAGCTCTCTTTAGCGAGAATTTCACGCACTTTCTGGAAATAGGCGTATTTCATATCGCTGGAGATATTGATTTTGCCGACGCCGAGCGTAACTGATTCAGCAATCTCCGCGTCCGGGTTTGCCGAACCACCGTGTAGCACCAGCGGAATATCAATACGTCCGGCAATGTCGCGCAAAATGTTCATTTGCAGCTTCGGCTGCATCCCTTTTGGATAGATGCCATGCGCTGTACCAATCGCCACAGCCAGTGTGTCGGCACCTGTACGAGCAATAAAATCGGCGGCCTGCGCCGGATCTGTGTAGGTCACTTGTGAAACACCACCTTCTACCGACGTTCCTGTTTGTCCGATGGTTCCCAGTTCACCCTCAACCGACACGCCAACCGCGTGAGCGAGGCGAACCACTTCTGCGGTCAGCGCCACGTTTTCTTCATACGGCAGCAGCGAACCGTCGATCATTACTGAGGTAAATCCGCAGCGAATCGCACGCAAAACATGCTCTACAGAGGCACCATGATCGAGGTGCAGTACAAACGGGACCGGACTACGCTGGGTAATTTCGCGAACGTGAGCGAAAAAGGCATCGCCCACAAAATCATGTTCGCTGGGATGGATGGCAATAATCGCCGGAGTATTTGTCGCTTCTGCTTCATCCACGACTGCGCGAAGGAAACAGTTATCCGCCACATTAAATGCGCCAATGGCAAAGCCGTGCTGGCGGGTAGGTTGCAGTAATTCTTTCATCGAAACTAACATGTTAAATCTCCAGTTTCAGCGTGTAGTCCGCCCTGCCGGTGCGTTATTGCACTGGCATAAAGGCCATGACAGAAAATGAATCAGGCTTTGCCGATAGCGCCGCTCGCCTGTAAATACGGTGTAATCGCTTCTTCGAAGGCCAGTTCCATAGCTTTCAGCGCGTCCACCAGTTCAATGGATATATCGTGACAGAGGGTATGCAGGAGCGCGGATTTCCCCCGTTCAAAAATGGCCGCCCCCACGTTGATTTTTGCTACCCCCAGAGTCGTACAGAGCTGGAGCTGATCGAACGGCGTACCGCTACCGCCATGTAATGCCAGAGGCACGCTCGAGCAGTGGAAAATCTCCGCCAGACGCTGAAAATCAATAGCAGGTACAACACCAGGCGCGTACATGCCGTGCGCCGTGCCTACCGAGACGGCCAGTAGATCAATGCCTGTCTGCGCGATAAACGGTTCCACATCAGTGGGTTGCGTCATCAGGTCTGCATTGGCGGCCTGGTCGTAACGCGGCGCATCTGCCAGATGGCCCAGTTCGCCTTCCACGCAGAGCTGCGCGCTGGCGGCGAGTTCCACCACCGCCCTGGTCTGGCGCACGTTTTCCTCCAGGGGAAAAGCAGAAGCATCAATCATTAATCCGCTGAAACCAGCACGAAACGCCTGACGAATACAGTCCGGATTTTTGCCATGATCAAGCGCCAGAGTGACCGGTACTGAGGCAGATTCCGCGAGCGTTTTAACCACTGCCGCCGCGACGGGTGCAGGAAAATGCGCCAGATGCCCCTGATAGAGATTGAGAATGATCGGAGCGCGATTCTTCTCCGCCACGCGGATAGCTGCGTGAGCACTTTCCAGATTCATACAGTTGATCGCCAGCAAGGCGTAATGTTCATGCCAGGCTTTCATCATCATACTTTTCATATCGGCAAACATAGGGCCTCCGGTTATTCGAGGGTGAAAGTGATCTCTTCATCTTTCAGCTTTTGATCGCTCAGTTCGTCAAACTCTTCGTCGCGTTCCGTTACCGGTTTCTTCCAGAGTGAAAGCATCACGCCACAAATCACCGTGCCTATACCCAGCGCCAGGCAAAACAGCAGAGGATGGGTGAACAGAGGCACAACAAACATGCCGCCATGCGGAACCGGACTCTCCACGCCCCACACCATGATTAAGCCGCCCGCGACCGCCGATGCCACCACACAAGATCCCACTACTCGCAGCAGGTCACGCGCGGCGATCGGAATGACTCCTTCAGTGATCATGCAGATCCCCATCGGAAACGCGGCTTTCAGCGCCTCGCGCTCCGCACGGGTATATTTATGGCGTGTCAGTAAGAACGAAAGTGTGATGCCAAACGGAGGGATGATTGAGCCGACAAATTTCACGGCTTCTGGTCCGTAGACGCCACTGACCAGCAAGCCATCGGAAAACAGCGACATGGTTTTGTTGACCGGACCACCGAAATCGAAGGTTGCCATCGCGCCAAGTATGGCCCCCATCAGGAAGCGCGATCCGCCCTGCATCGACTCGAGCAAATGAATCAGTGCTTCTTGTAACCAGGCGATGGGTTTACCAATCAGCGTCATCATTAACAGCCCACCGATAATGGTGCTTAATACCGGCAACACCATGATTGGCATGAGTCCTTGCATCGACTGCGGCAGGCGGATATAGCGTTTAAGTAGCAAAATGGTGTAGCCCACCAGGAAACCACCCAACATACCGCCAATAAATCCGGTATGGATTTGCCCACAGAGAAAGCCGACAATCAGGCCCGGGGCAAATCCGGGACGATCGGCAATAGAATAGGCAATTGCCGCGCTAATCAGCGGCACAATCAGCCCCATTCCCCAGCCGCCAATCTGATTAAGCATCCACGGGATTGTTCCTGTTTTTTCACCAACATCTGTACCGCCAAGAACTTGCCCCAACGCAATACATATCCCGGCGGCCACAATAAGGGGTATCATCCACGAGATGCCGGTTAATAAATGTTTTTTAATTTCCTGTGAAACCGGAATTTTATTTTCTTTCATATTAAGATCCCTCCAGTATAAGGATCATTTGTTTCCCAGTGATTTTTCGACCTTTTCAAGAAATTGAACGGGCGATTTAATGACGATCTCTGTCTTTACTCGCACAATACGTTTATTGGTGAAGCGTTCTTCTCCTTTTATTTTCACATCTACAGCAAGAATCACGACGTCAGCAGCAGAGATATCTGCCGCCTGTAATTCATTTTCTGTACCAATGGTTCCCTGGGTTTCAACTTTAATGGTATGGCCCAGAGCTTTTGCTCCTTTGATTAACTTTTCACGAGCAATATAGGTATGAGCAATACCCGCCGTACAGGCGGCAACACAGACAATATTCATGACATACTTCCTGTTATTTAGCAGACATCGGATTGTGCATACTGACTAAAGAGATCAATGATTTTTTGCGGACTCGTCTCAACTAACAATTGTTCTATGATGTCATCATCCGCCAGCGCGCCCGCGACCTGGGAAAGTAAACGGATATGGGTGGTATTTTGATCTTCAAGACGTACCGCAAATAAAATAATACAGCGCACGCTACTGCCATCCAGCGTTTCCCAGGGAATATCCTGGCGGGTACGGCCAATTGCCAGCGTAGTATTAATTACCGCAGAAGATTTACCATGCGGGATCGCAATATGATTTTCAAAACCAGTCGAGCCTTCCGCTTCGCGCTGCCAGACATCTTTAATAAAGGTTTCCCGACAATCGATCGCACCATCTTTTTTGAGAAGATTAGTTAATTCTTCAATCGCCTCCGCTTTATTCGTTGCTTGCATATCTAAAATAACGCGATTCGTATTCAGGATTTTTGTTATGTCCATTCGTCATACCTCATAAAATTCTGACATTAAATTTCAACGACCCGAGACGTCGCATGATGTAATTTTTCCGTAATCACCATTTCAGTGACCCGCTTAATATCGGCATCATTAAAAAAAGCGGTAACATAAGCGACCGGCATAGTGACTGTAGGCAAATTAATGGTCGAAATAATCAGTTCGATATTGTCAGGCAAAACCTGTGATAAATTCGCTGCTGAAATAACATCAACAATCGTCCATTCAGGAAATGCTCGCAGAATACGGCTTTTCAGTAGATGCGAAGTTCCGATTCCGGTTGAACAGACCAGTAATACACGTTTACGGGCAATTTGCCGCTCCATCGCAGCCTGAAAATGAACGGTCAGGTAACCCACTTCATCCTCGCTCACTGCATTCTCACCCCAGGTTTTAAATACCTGATTCACCACATATTGCGTCAACCGCCAGACATCCGCTAATTCTGCTTTAATATCTTCCAGCAATGGATTACGGATATGAATGCGATAATTTAGACGGTTAATCAGCGGCTTAATATGCACCAATAAGCCATCATATAATGCGCTGTCTTCACTAAAATCGCAGTCCACGATGTCACTGAATACCGTAATTAAACGCCAGGTAATCAGACGCGCTTCATTGCTGGCCTGCATATGTGAAATAATGCTAACATCTTTTTGTCCATCAATCGCCACACCTGATGAAATGATATATTGATAAATAAACCAGACTTCATCATCGGGCAATATATGTGCAATTCGTTGTTCTATCTTATGAATCATCTGACTGGCAACATTAAAGATATTTTCATCATATTGCCTGGTTTGATCTTCTTCTCTTGATAACGCATTCCCGTGCGTGTTGCGATACATCATAATAAGGATGTGAGTAAAAATGTTAACGTAATAAGGTTCTCCCAAAGACCAACTTAATTCATTTTCCATATCCAGTAACAATGACTGGACAAATAACACCTCTTCTTCTCCAAAATAATGGACTAATGCTTTATAGCTTCCGGGATCCAGACGTGAATACACGACACCTTGCGGCTCATTATGGTTAATAATGCCGTTAATCAGTAATGCCATTGCCTGTCGGACTTGCCCTTCACTACCTTCAATATGCGTACCACTTGGACTGCGGATCAACGATAACCCCAACGGCGCAAGCCAGGACTCAATTACTCTCAGGTCATTAACAATAGAGGCTCCGCTGATAAAGTAGCGTTCTGACAATTTACTGATCGACGTTTCATTCGGTGTTTCACTTAATAACTGCGACGCTATTTTAACGCGCCTGGCATTATTCATTACACCATCAATCTCTTCACATTCTGCTCCCAACAAATGATCAAGATGCAGCAAATCAGCAATATTCTCCGCGCTTAACATCACACCCGCGCCAGCACGCTTCTCAACATTTATTCTCCATTGCTCCAGCCATTGCTCAAGTAAACGTAAATCACGTTGAATGGTTTTTTCCGAAACATTTAAATAGCCGGCAATCATAACAATAGTCGTATATTCCCTTCGAGGTAAAAGGAATCGTAATAATCTGTTTTGTCGCGAGGTAATCATTTGCATTTTTTACCCTTATCACAGATTCAGAAGCCCCATATGGAAGAGCTTCAGTTGCCATCTCTGAGGGTAAATATAAAGCAGAATAATTTCACAACAATACTAAAATCTGTCCGTAATCCGGACAGTGATAAAACAAAGCAAGGCGGTTAAGGGATATTTTTCAGCACAGATCACATTTTCGTGATGAATAATCGTGATCATGCTCGCAAATACGATGGAAGAAATATTTATTACCAGATGTGAGATTATTTACCGGATACGACACAAAACCATTCGTATCCGGCATTCTTCAATAGATTACAACGTAATTGTCAGCGCATTCCCTTGAGGAGTCACCACCAGTCCCTGCTCACTTTCAGCCTGCGAACCGCCTTGCAGACCATTTACTTTCACAATATTGCGCAAGCACAGTGTCCAGTTCTTCGCCTCGCCCGTACCAGTCACAGTAATCGTGTTGCCAGTACGTGCTGCTTTTAAAGTAAAGATCACCGAACCGTCAGCATCGGGCACTTCACAGACGGCTTCATGCCCGTCTTGCAGATTAAAGAGGTGGAATGCCGTACCTTCGTGCCACGCGTAATCGGGACGTTGATCGTTGTTGCCCAGCGCCAGTAGGGTGTTATCACGCACATAAACAGGCAGACTCAGGAAGCCGTGCTGCTGTTTATGCCAGCGACTACCATCGAGTTCATCGTTGTGCCACAGATGTGTCCAGCGACCTTCCGGCAAGTAGAACTGCACATCGCCCGCTTCAGTGAACACAGGCGCAACCATCACGTTGTCGCCTAACATGTATTGACGGTCAAGGTAATCACAAGCCGGATCGTCCGGGAACTCCATCATCATGGCCCGCATCATCGGCGTACCCCGCGCGTTTGCACGTGCAGCTTCACGATACAGATACGGCATCATGCGGCATTTCAGTTGCGTGAAGAAGCGCACCACATCACAGGACTCATCATCGTAGGCCCACGGCACACGATAAGATTTGCTGCCATGTAAACGGCTATGGCTGGAAAGCAAACCAAACGCGCACCAGCGTTTGTAAACGTGCGCCGGAGCGGTATTTTCAAAGCCGCCGATATCGTGGCTCCAGAAGCCAAAACCTGAAAGGCCAATAGACAAACCACCGCGCAGGCTTTCCGCCATTGATTCGTAGTTAGCGTAACAGTCGCCACCCCAGTGTACCGGAAATTTCTGCGCACCAACGGAGGCCGAGCGGGCAAACAAGACGGCTTCTTCCTCACCAACGGTGTCCTTGAGCACGTTCCACACCAGTTCGTTGTAGATGTACGCATAATGGTTATGCATTTTCTGCGGATCGGAACCATCAAACCATTGAACATCGGTTGGAATACGTTCGCCAAAGTCGGTCTTAAAGCAATCAACGCCCATCGCGACCAGACCTTTCAGTTTGTCGGCGTACCATTTGCAGGCATCCGGATTGGTAAAGTCATAAATCGCCAGACCTGGCTGCCATTTATCCCACTGCCACAGCGAACCGTCCGGGCGTTTGAGTAAATAACCTTTCTCTTGTAACTCTTTAAAGACGGGGGATTTTTGCCCAATATAGGGGTTAATCCAGACGCAGATTTTCAGCCCTTTCGCTTTCAGACGGCGGATCATCCCTTCCGGGTCCGGAAAAGTCAGCGGGTCCCACTCAAAATCGCACCACTGGAAGGCTTTCATCCAGAAACAGTCAAAGTGGAAAACATGCAGCGGCAGATTGCGTTCCGCCATACCATCGATAAAGCTGTTTACCGTCGCTTCGTCGTAGTTGGTGGTAAATGAAGTGGTTAGCCACAGACCGAAGGACCACGCGGGCGGCAGCGCCGGACGGCCAGTAAAACGGGTATAACGATCAAGTACCGCTTTCGGCGTCGGGCCGTCGATAACAAAGTATTCGAGATATTCACTCTCAACGCTGAACTGTACTTTGGAGACTTTCTCCGATCCCACTTCAAAAGAGACGCATTGAGGATGATTGACCAGTACCCCATAACCACGGTTAGTCATATAAAACGGGATATTTTTATACGCCTGTTCAGTACTTGTGCCGCCGTCCCGGTTCCAGGTCTCTACCGTCTGACCATTGCGCACCAGGGCAGTAAAGCGCTCTCCCAGACCGTAAACTGTTTCGCCAACGCCAAGATCCAGCCGCTCAAACATATAATTTCGTTGATTATTCGTGTCCTGCACGTAGCCATTATTTTTCACCTGACTACCGGTAATACGTTCACCGCTGCGCAGAAAATCCAGTGACCAGAACTCACCTTTGCTGACACGCGCACTTAAGTTGCCACTTTTAAACTCAGCGTAACGTTCTGTGTTTTCGATAGTGACCTTCACGTCCTGCAAAATATTGAGCGGGTAATGAGGACCGTTATTCAGCGCCCCCTGAAAATGCTCAATCCGTACACCGACAATACCTTCCTGTGGGGAGAAAAAGCGCAGCGTAAATAAAGGCGTATCAAGCTGCCAGGTACGTTCACGCACATCACGAGGGGCAGCATAGACCACCATTTCATTACCCTGCTGTTCAACCTCGAACACCTGAAGCGGGTGAATCAAATTGAGGCCAGGTTGAATCAACCAGTTTCCGTCGCTAATTTTCATTGCCGTTCCTTAGTTCTGCACATCTTGAGAGGTGAATTGTTGCTGGCAACGGCGTTTGCCCTGCGCCAGCTGTTCCATAACGGTTTTCAGATTGTGCGTCGTGAGCGAGTAGTAGCGTTTAGCGATAATCGCGCTCAGCAAGTAACAGATCGCCGGAACAATCGTGAATAGCGCGATAATGATGCTAATTGTGGCGCTGTTCTGCGCTTTTTCTGCCGCATCATATCCGCCATAAGCCAGCATCCAGCCGATAAGGGCACCACCGAAGGCCAACCCCAGTTTGAGCACAAACAGCGTGCCAGCAAAACTGATCCCGGTCAGGCGTTTACCATTGCACCACTCGCCGTAGTCGACGGTATCGGACATCATTACCCACTGGATAGGTGTCACCAGTTGATGCAACACACCAATCACGAAGATGAAGACAAACATGGTGATGCTGGCCTGCATAGGAACAAAGAACATCGCGAGGCTAATCACTGCCAGCAGGGCGTTCGTCCACCAGAAGATAGTGACTTTACATTTCCAGTCGGTCAGCGGTTTTGCCAGTGCGGAGCCAATCAGGTTACCCACGCAATAAGTGGTGAGAAAAGCGACAAACACTTCCGGCGTACCCAAAATCCATGTGACGTAATACATCATCGCCCCACCGCGTACGCACACCGCCAGGATATTGAAAATTGTCAGGAAACCGACAATACGCCACTGGTCGTTTTGCCAGATATCACGTAAATCATCCCGCATAGACGTCGTTGTAGGTGGTGCTTCAACGCGTTCTTTAGTGGTGAAGAAACAGAATGCCAGCATCATAAATGCCACCACGGAAAGGACCGCGATACCGCCCTGGAAACCGAGTGGTTTATTATCACCACCAATTAAATTAACCAGTGGCATCATCAGAACAGTAGAGAGCATGCCTCCCGCGGTCGCCAGCACAAAACGCCAGGATTGCAGCGAGATACGCTGAGTCGGGTCATTGGTGATTACACCACCCAATGCGCAGTAAGGGATATTGACGATGGTATAAAGTAAGGTAAGTAGGGTGTAAGTAATTGCTGCATAAATCATTTTTCCGTTCATACTGAGATCTGGCGTGCTATAGGCCAGTACACAGACGATCCCGAATGGCAGTGCGCCAAACAGCACCCACGGCCGAAATTTACCCCAGCGAGAGCGCGTTCGATCGGCCAACAACCCCATGCAAGGATCGGAAATCGCATCCAGTGCACGAGCGACCAAAAACATGGTTCCGACAAATCCGGCAGGAATGCCAAAAATATCGGTATAAAAGAACATCATATATAACATTACGTTATCGAAAATAATGTGGCTGGCGGCGTCTCCCATGCCATAACCAATTTTCTCTTTAACGGACAACACTTCACTCTTCATCTGCTTTTCCTTGATGCTATAGGGGTGCTGAGACCGATAACGCATTTTGTAAACCATCCCTGCGAGAGCGAATATTCCGATATCTGGTTATTAATTTATGATTCTTGTTTTATGCGCGGAAGATCGTCGTCTCCGGTGAGGCGGCTGGACTTCAAATCCAGTTGGGGCCGCCAGCGGTCCCGGGCAGGTTCGACTCCTGTGATCTTCCGCCAATTAACATCTTCTGAACTCTCCCGATGTCAATATCTCCCTTCTAATCCCTTGTATATCAGGATTCCTTTGTATCCAGAAGTCAACCGACTTCACCCCGTATCAAGTTGCTTTTGGGGGTGCTTTAGGGGGTGTTATTTCCTATTGAAATATCAGCACCCCCATAATTGGGAAAATATGATATATAACAACGGCTTTCAACAACATCTTTGTTATACAAGGGATGCATTGGGGGTATCAGGTTAATTACTGGCAGAAATCCCCCTCAAGAACATGAATTCATTAAAAGCCGGAGGATGTCATGGCATTAACCGATATTAAAGTGAAAACCGCAAAACCAAAAGAAAAGCCCTATAAACTTGCTGATGGCGGCGGTATGTATCTACTGATTAACACTAATGGTTCTAAATACTGGCGAATGAAGTACCGCTTTGCTGGTAAAGAAAAGATGCTTTCTATTGGCGTATACCCCGATGTAACGCTAGCCGACGCTCGTGAAAAACGCAACGAAGCCAGGAAAATCCTCACTGCTGGAGGCGATCCAGGGGTGGCAAAAAAAGAAGAAAAAATCGCGCAGCAAATGAGTTTGAAAAATACGTTCGAAGCAATTGCTCGCGAATGGCATCATTCAAAAGCCGATCGGTGGTCATTACGCTATCGTGATGAAATCATTGATACCTTTGAAAAAGACATTTTTCCCTACATTGGCAAACGCCCTATCGCCGAAATCAAACCAATGGAGTTACTGGAAGCACTGCGTAAAATGGAAAAACGTGGAGCTCTGGAGAAAATGCGCAAAGTCCGGCAGCGCTGTGGTGAGGTGTTCCGCTATGCAATTGTTACTGGTCGGGCAGACTACAACCCTGCTCCCGATCTTGCCTGTGCTTTAGCTACACCGAAAAAAGTACATTTTCCCTTTCTTACTGCTAATGAACTTCCCCACTTCCTCAACGATCTGGCGGGTTATACCGGAAGTATCATCACTAAGGCAGCTACTCAGATCATTATGTTAACCGGTGTACGAACACAAGAGTTACGTTTCGCACGCTGGGAGGATATCGATTTTGAGACAAAATTATGGGAGATCCCGGCAGAAGTAATGAAGATGAAGCGACCTCATATTGTGCCGCTCTCTGAGCAGGTCATTGCGCTATTTAAGCAACTTGAACCAATCTCAAAACATCATCCTCTGGTCTTTATCGGTCGGAACGATCCTCGCAAGCCAATTAGTAAGGAAAGCATAAACCAAGTCATTGAATTACTAGGATATAAGGGAAGACTCACAGGGCACGGTTTCAGACACACCATGAGTACAATTCTGCACGAACAGGGCTTTAATTCTGCCTGGATTGAAATGCAGTTAGCTCATGTGGATAAAAACGCTATCAGAGGTACCTATAATCATGCCCAGTATCTGGATGGTCGCCGTGAAATGATGCAGTGGTATGCTGACTACATTGATTCACTTTCTGAGCAGATCTGATGAATGAAAGTTCAGTGACATAGAAATAATGAATGACCATCCAGCCCCAACGGCCGGATGGTTTTATTTATGTTTTCTTTTTTATTTGCTCACACCGCCTGAATTCTCATTGGGGAACCAGGATTTGAACACCACACCTTGTGCCACTCAGCAAACAGGCTGTAGCCTTACTGACAGAACTTAAGACATAGGCTGGTGAAAATGGTCTGATCTTTACGGGAACACATGACCCGCGTAAACCAATCAGTGAAAATACCGTAAATAAAGCCCTGAGGGTTATGGGATATGACACAACCCAGAAAATCTGTAGCCATGGATTCCGGGCGATGGCATGCAGTGCATTGATTAAATCAGGTTTGTAGTCCCGCGATGCTGTGGAACGTCGGATGAGCCATCAGGAGCGTAATGGTGTACGTGCTGCGTATATCCATAAAGCAGAACATCTGGAAGAACGTCGACTTATGTTGGTTGCAATGGTGGGCCGATTTTCTGGATGCGAACCGGAAAAAGGGTATCAGTCCGTTTGAATATGCAAAAATTAACAATCCATAAAAATAGTAAGCAGTCCAGGCTGATTGCCCGGACTGCTTTAACTGGTTATTTTTCTTTGAAAATGATGACGAAGATTGATGTTCTGACAAGTTACTCCGGCTTCCATTAAAGTCCCTTCGTCACGTTCTTCAGGCTATTTATGACTGTGATTAGCACCAGGAATATCTGGTTTCCATGAGAGCAGGTAATAACCCCCGGTGTTTTCGGCTGCTCTGGTATCCCCGTCCAACACAGGCAGTCATTATAAACGGTAAAAAATGTATTCACTGTTATGAAATCAATAGTCCTGACGTACTGTTGAATGAGCTTGTGTTCTGAACCTCGTATAACCAGTACATTCACGACCAGCCTTACTGGAGAGGCTGGTTGGTGATTAACTGTGAGTATTGCAATTAGAGGTGTTCTACAGGCTCAAGAAGGTAGATGGCTGCCAGAGCTCATCTTCGCCTGTAAAAGACTCTTAGTTGATTAACTCTAATTTATCAATCTATTACGCGATCATAATATTCGATGATTTGCAGTGCAACAGCAGCAATTTGCACCGCTTCCTCCCTACTGGTACCGGCTGCTTTACCACCAAAACGATCATGGAGGACAGCCTGATGAAATTCTCCCACCTCTTCTCCGAGAATCGCTCCCCAGATAAAAGGATCTTGATTACGGTCTGCTCCCCATTTGGCATCCTGCCGTTGCATTTCCGCTAGCACGTCAGACAGGGCTTTAGTGTCTTGATGTTTACCTTTCATGTTTCCCTTACGAATCCGTCATTTTAAGTCCATCATTAACATTTAATATGTGCAGAGTCCATTAATTCGCTACATCTCATTTTGTGAATGAGCGTTGAGTTTGCTATAAACGTAGCAACCAAGAAAAATAAAAGTGGATAATTTTGTTCATTACCTTTCAAAGCAAGAAGTTAAGGACTATTTGCGAGAGTATGCATGAGGCAAATGAGATCTTTGGTGACAAACTGGCATCAAGACTACGCTCGCGACTTTCCGATCTTTCCGTGACAGACAACATATTACTGTTGCCCGTAGGTTCGCCGGAGGTCTGCTTTGAGGATGGGGAAGAGTGTATTACAATTACCATTCTCGGTGATGTAAAAATGGGATTTGTTTGTGGGAATACAGTTCAGCCCAAAAATCAAGATAATACAATTAACTGGTCCCGAGTTAGCCGGATACGGTTAGTGTTCATAGGTGACGTGAAATGATAGTTACGCAGGACTTCCAGCCTGACTGGGTATCTCCACCCGGTGATACAATTATAGATCTAATGGATGAACATGGGCTTTCTGGTGAAGAACTGAGTAAGAGGATTGGATTGTCTCTTATCCGGGGTCAGCAACTTCTTGAAGGAAAAATCCGACTCAATGAGTCTCTGGCTTGTAAGCTTGAGGAGTTATTCAACGTATCGACAGACTTCTGGATCAAGCGCGAAGACGCTTATCGCCAGCAAATTGAATACCTCGAGAAAGTGAATAATGATTGGCTCGAATCATTGCCTGTACGTGATATGATGGAGTTTGGTTGGATCCCCAAAACTACAACTCGGGAAAGTAAATTCCGGCACTGCCTGTCGTTTTTCGGAATAAATTCCGTCAATGATTTTTTTTATAAAATTCGGTCAGATGCTCCTTTGGTCGCTTTTCGTAAATCTCTTAATCTGGCAACCGAGCCTATGGCCGATTTGGTGTGGCTGACTAGGGCTGCACAACTTACCTCAAACCAAAACTGTGCTGTATGGGATAAAGAGGTGCTGATAGCATTGTTGCCAGAACTGCGCAAAGCTACAAATGAACCCGACATGAGGATTTTTATCCCTTACATTCGCGACCTTCTCGCTACTGCTGGAGTTTCTCTCGTTGTGTTGCCAACGCCAAAGGGATGTCGGGCAAGTGGTGCTACCTGCTTTTTTACACCAGATCGCGCAACCCTAGTCATGAGTTTCCGTTATCTGACCGATGACCATTTTTGGTTTACGCTGTTTCATGAGATTGGGCATCTCATCTTGCATGAAGCTATCCGAGTTCGCGTAGAAGGTAAAGATAGTCTTTCGTCGGAAGAGGAAAAGGAAGCAGATAAATTTGCCGTTGATGTTCTTATCCCAGAAGAATACCGACAGCAACTTGGTCGCTATGGTGTCCGGCATTGGAAAGAGATCATCCGGTTAGCTAGGAAAATGGGGGTATCCAAAGGGATCGTACTGGGATATTTGCAGCATGAAGGTAATATACCTTTTTCTCACCTTAATCGGTTTAAAGTGAGATTCCGTAAAGAAGATATCGTCTGATATCAGCCGCCGAAATAGACATAACGGTCAGGTGATTTCTGCCAGTTGCACAACGCATCCTCAATAACCTGCATTCTCAAGTAGGGGGCAGGAATAATTGCCGCAAGGTCAGCTAGTTTTTCATTCAATACGTCTATTGTGTCACCAGCAGTCCGGCTATTGCTGAAAAGTAGCCGGCTTCCTTGAAGGGGCCCGGTTGCTCCATTCAGAAAGGTATGACCCGGCTCTACATCCAGAAGTCCCGTTTTCTTGAGCATAGTTAGGTAATCAAATTTTGCGGTTCGTCCAAATGAGATCACAGCATTTAGCCCTGAATACAATAGTTCGAATAAAGATTCGGGTGAAGATGAAAAGCTCTTGGCCTCTGCAAACCTAGCCTCATGACTGTGTGTAGCACCAATGAATCCGATATAAGAGCGAAAAACCGCAGGTATTGAACGACGAGAGTGATATTTCTTCGTTTCATATTTCCGGTGGTTACCATATTGTCTTAGGCTACTGTTAGCTGTCAACTCATCAGAGACGCTGGCGAACCATTGTTCAAAAGCAGCAAAGTCATCAGTTATCGCATCCCATGTCCACGTTTGTGTACCGAGTCCACTGTATATATCTCGACACAAAATCCAGCCGGTTTTGTTACTCTTGCCGAAATGTGTGGCAAGGAAAACCAACCAGCAGGCTTCATCGTAATTGTTGTCACGAAGATGAAGGCAGGCAGCGCGGAGAGGATCAAAAACATCAGAATTCGGCTCTTTTCGTAACGGAGTCATATAATCAGTCCGTAATGCAAGAGTTTCCACATAGCGTATACGACGTATACTGTCGATAATCTGACAGGCTAAAACATCAAAGCAGGCGGGAGAATTTAGGCCATTTAGGTTGTGTTCATTGCGGCTAAAATTTTGCAAATTGCCAACCAACTGACTGATTTGATTATGTCTTTTCATGGTAGTCTTCCATCAAAAATAAACCGATATTCCTGATTTTTCATTGCAGCCAACTCTTGGAAGGCTAGTCCTTTGTGGTTGGGTGTATATGAACGTAACAAAAAGTGGATTTTTAATATACGAAATAAATCCTTCCAGTAGTCATTCAAGGAAGTAGTGTCAATATCAAATTCCTTATTCTCCCGAAGAGCTTTTTCTGCCTCAAGCAGAGGTAAGATATCATCTAAGGAATGCATTTCAGGCATCGATCCCATGACTGGTAGAGTGCTCATGAACCCCTCTTTCTGAAGAGCCTTCACTTTTTCTAAATCATTTTTATAGAGATGTAGGCTGGATACGAAGTGATGATAGTGACCCAATTCGCATCCTATCAAGCGGGCAACTAATTCCTGTAGCATCGTGAACGCAAATACATCATGAGGCAGCCCCATAAAGGCATCGTTAGAACGCATACAAACAAATAGATGCAGCTCTTCACATCTGACAATAAACTGCATAGATATTGTACAAGGAATATCTACGTATTCTCGCTGTTCAGTTTTTGAGGGCACCAAGTCTGAAGCATCGAAAAGCTGTATTACTGCACGTCTGGTAGGTTTTTTATCCTGCAAAAGGTTGATGACATTTTTTAGCTGATTATATAAACCACGCATATTAAACAACCGTGGACCATAACCACCATGTATTTTCCCGTCTGACTCAGCGGATTCAGCGTAACGTGGTATGAAGTGTTTTATAAACTCAAGATCGTTCTGAGCTGAGAGATACCACAGAAATTCACCTAAGCAACTAATTAGTTTTCCACGGGATTCTGTTCTACTTATTCTTCGGCGAGGGTCGGTAAGGACAAGATAGGCACCAAGAATCTCTAGAGTTGATCCTTTTGTAGGCTCGTTACTGAGTCCATTCGCTAGGATAGCTTGATGAACATCGTTTATCAGATCGTCAACACACTCAGCCGTCACCAAAAGGGTCATTTTCTACCTTTTCCTGTATAGTTGTAACTAATCATTACCACCTGTACGGCATATAGTCAATATAGTATCAATATCAACATGGTTCACAAGGTAAGTAAGACTTGACGTTCTTATATGATAATGTGCCATACAACTATGGCAGAAAAGTTTTGGGCTCATCTGATGATGGTTATGGAATTATTTTCATGCTGGTTTCTAGGCCTAATGATCTTGCTCTAGCAGATACGCACTGACAGGTAAAAACCTTAATAAAAATATAAGGATAAGGCTACAAAGCATCCCTGCAAATATAACCAAAATCAATATTTGTGGAACATTTTATTGTAAATTAACAATTACTCTGATTAATTAAAATAATTCTGACTAATTGAGTCAAACATATCATTTATTTTAACTAAATTAATATCCATTTTTTCCATTAGTTCAGAGTGGAAACTAACGACTTTAGAAAAAGCCTGTTGTTTTTCTAAAGGAGGAATAGGTATCCTGAGTGAAGATAAAGTACCTTGGCTAATATTCTGAATATTCGCTCCTTGGCCTCCACTCAACATTTTCTGTTTCACAGACGGTGTACGGAAAAGAAAGTTAAGATATTCCGGAGTAACTGAAGTGCTTTCTATTCTATATCGGATACAAAAGCCACTAAATGTAACTTTCTCTTTTCCTGGATAAATGGTAAGACATCTCCCAATCAAAGCTTTATTGCCATTGGACCGAACAAAAACAATATCACCATCTTTCAGAAGATACTCAGCGGAAGGAGGAGTATTTAATTCAATTTCAGCGATATTATCCACACAGGTAATCGTAGCTAGTGATTTGAAATCGCCAACTCCAAGGCACTTCAAAGCTGTTCCTGACTCACCTTTTGTAAAATTCATTCCATTTTTAAATGAACCATATTCTAATAAAGAGAAGACATTCCATCCCTTTGGGTTTTCAACAGGATCACCAAACATCTCCAAAAATGTAGCGAGCAAAAAAACATCAGCCAGTTTGATGGCTTGCTCGCGTTTTTGGCGTATGTCATCGGCTTTATCGAGAATATCTGCGATACGCTTCTGTTCTTCAAACGGAGGTAACGGAATTTCAAAATTTTCTACAACTTTTTTAGACACTTCTTTGAAAGTTGCACCATTACCTAATAGTTCCAATTGTGGCACAAATTTCTTAATACAATGATATAAATATTTATTGTAAACATTTTTCCCGGGAATTAAACTTTTAAAACCTTGGTTTGTACAAAGTTCAATACCAGCAATAGCCACATTTCCTATTGGTGCTCGTGAGGTAAGTAATATAGTTCCTACTGGCAACATATATGTTGCAGCAGCTTTATATCCTGCCGAAGATATATGTTCTGGAGCCTCATAAATAAAAGGAGAGTTAAGGTTCGATATATCTTTAGGAGTTATCCAAGGAATATCTCCTTCCCAATAAGATGCAATATTGCGTTTAGGGGTGGCTCCTCCCACAACTTCGCAGCAATCTTTAAGTTTCACCATCGGCCAATTCATAGCATCCCCTCCAGCTCTTCCAGATCCACCAGAATCTCTTTTTCCAGATCTTTTAATCGCTTTAGTATCACCTTCGGATCTTCATACTCTTCCGCCTGATACACCACTTCTTTATAACGATTAATAGAGAGGTCGTATTTCTGCGCAGCAATATCTTCTTTTGGTACAACAAACGCCGCCTGAGTGCGATCTTTAAAATCAACGTCAGCATCAATCCCTTCCGGATACTGCTGTTTCAGCAACGAGGCTAACTTCTCACCCATAAAGTTATCAACCGGTAACCCGCGTAAAGTACGATAATGCTTCCAGCTTGCCAGCAGATGCGGCAGATCGTTGTCTTTTATCGGGTTGCGCTTGTCATCCAGGCTGTAGCCGTCATTTTGCAGATCGTAGAACCAGACCTCATCCGTCTGACCGCCTTTGGTAAAGATCAGGATAGCCGTCGCCACGCCAGCGTAAGGTTTAAATACACCGGAAGGCAGATTGATCACCGCTTCCAGTTGGTTATCTTCCACCAGCGTTTTACGCAGAGACTGATGCGCCTTACTGGAGCCAAACAGTACGCCCTGCGGTACGATAGTGGCACTGCGTCCGCCTACTTTTAACATTTGCAGAATACGTGCCAGGAACAGCAGCTCGGTTTTCTTGGTTTTCACCATTGCCGACAGCTTGGAGTCGATATCTTCCTCATCCAGTGAACCGGTAAACGGCGGGTTCGCCAGAATCAGGTTGAAGGCGTTTTTACTGGCCTGCGGGAAGTTAGTGCTGAAGCTCTGGCTCATTGTGTCCTGATAGTGGATATCAGGCGCTTCCACGCCGTGCATAATCAGGTTCATGGCAGCGATACGCAGCATGGTGGTATCAAAATCGTAACCGTGGAACATATTGTTATCCACATGATTACGCCATGGCGTCAGCAGATCGCCGGTAAAGATTTTTTGCTCTTCCAGCTCACCACGTTCGTTGGTACCAATCTCAGTATGAATGGATTCCAGCGAGCTGTACTTCTCCAGCAGATATTCATAGCTGGTTGCCAGAAAACCACCAGTGCCGCAGGCCGGATCGCAAATCGTCTCGCCGCGGGCCGGGTTCGGCTCCATCATTTCAACCATCGTGCGGATAATGTGGCGTGGTGTGCGGAACTGACCGTTGATTCCGGCAGTGGTCAGCTTGCTTAACAGGTATTCGTAAAGATCGCCTTTGGTGTCGCCGCGATCCAATTGCAGGTTTTTGATCACCTCAACCGCTTTGGTCAGCAATGACGGCTTAACAATCTCCAGACGGGCATCTTTCATAAAGTTACCCAGCAGCGTTACCTTCGACGCATCGCCCTGGCCAAGCTGACGAAAATGCTGGAATACGCCATCGCGCACCACTTCCATCATCTCATCCGAGCCAAGATTGCTATAGTGACTGAAACGGAACTCCTGCTGTTCTGGCGCAAAACGTGGTTTAAAATCAATACCCGCGATTTGTTTACGCTTCTCGTCGCGTTGTTCCTGGGTATCCAGCATTCGGGAATACATCAGATAGGTGATCTGTTCGATTACGGTCAGCGGGTTAGTAATACCACCCACCCAGAAATCTTCCCACAGGCCGTCGATTTTACTTTTTAAGTCACCAGTGATCATTGTTAGCTTTTATATCCTGTTTTAAATACAAAAGCCCCGCTGCCGGGGCTTGTCATGTGCGTATTATACCGTCGCTGCGTCGGTCACAACACCCAGCTCTTCGACTATCTTTTGCAAGCGGGCTATTTGCTCTATATCAGGGAACACGCCGGTAACGCCTTCGTTGTGGATATGCGTAAAAGGCTGTTCAAAGAGCTGCCGCATTTCAATGGTGCCGTAATCGCGAATGTGGTTTTTCAGCAATGACAGGAAGCGCAGTTGTTGGCTGGTCAGACTGTTATCAGCGGCGAACTGAGCAAAGCGCACTTCCACCGCGTCGCTGTCCATCCCGATGATGGTACGCAAAAGTTTATCCAGGCTGGCGGTTGCCTGCGGATAGAACTCTTTCAGTGCCCAGATATCAACGTTGGGGTTCTGGATCAGCACCAGCTTCGCCAGCTCATCCAGCTCGTTTTGCGTGACTGGCTCGCCGTTGCGGATTTTCTTCAGAACCGGGTTTTGCTGGAACAACGGCTCCAGCGCCCCCTGAACTTGCTGGCGATAGAGTTTGAAATCAATCGAGCGGATATTAGTTTTGCGGGTCTCTGTCTGGATCAGGTTCGCATCTTCGGTAATATCTACCTGTATCGGACCAAATTTCGGCGTCGCGTCTTTTTCCATCAGGTGCATGATACCGCGCAAATGAATGCGGATATCCTCCAGCTCTTCCAGACTGGCCTGCTTCCACCAGCCTAGATCACGAAGCTGATTGATTCGTTGTCCCTGTTGCTGCACCTGCGCCAAATGCGGCGGCAGGCGCTCCACTTTTTCGACGATGATCGGCCAGAGCACATCCAGCTCTTCCGGGTTGGTATAACGGGCAGTTTGCGCCGCCAGAATATCCATATCAAAGCGTATGGCATCGCTTTGCCCGCGCACGTCCAGCCACTGCATCAGCGGGGCCAGAACAGATAGCAGATCCTGCTGTGTTTTCGGAGAAAGCTGGCGCAGCACCTTTTCATCACTGTACTGCGCTTTTTGCTGCCACTTTTCCTGTACGGCAATCGACTTTTCATCCAGTGCGCTGATTTGCTCGCGAAGCTGGTGAGCAACTAAATCCACCGCCTGTTTGTCGAATTTACGCTGCGCAGCGGCCCCCAGCATAACCCACGCTTCGAAGCGTTTTTGCGCAAGCGATTTTGTCGCTGTGACTTCGGCCTCTTCGGTATGCAGTTCGTGATACTCAAAATTGCCCCAGTGATCGAAAATGCGGAATTTCTGTTTATCCAGCGGTTTGCCGTTATCGTCGTAACCGTACAACCCCGGACAGAGGCGCGTACCACGGCCAATCATCTGCCAGAACTTCACTTTTGATTTGACCGGTTTGGCAAAGACCAGATTCACAATTTCCGGGACATCAATACCGGTATCGAGCATGTCAACGGAGATAGCGATGGTTAGCTCTTTGTTAGTGCTTTCATCCAGCCCTTTAAAATCATCAATCAGTTGCTCGGCGCGGGGATCGTAATTGTCGATGACCTGGCAGAAGCGCCCGGCAAACTGCGGGTACATATCGTCGAATAATTCATTCAACAGCAGCGCGTGTTTGTGGTTACGGGCGAAAATGATGGTTTTACCTGGCAACTGGCCGTCCCGATCTTTCAGGCCATTTTCCATCAGGTTACGCAGGATATAGCGGTTGGTGTCTTTGTTGTAGATCGCCTCATCCAGCGCCTTGCCATCAAACTCCAGCGTATTGGGATCTATGCCTTGTTCTTCCAGCTCGCGGATTTGTGCGTCGCTTAATTTCTCCCGTTTGATGCCTTCGCGCAGGAATTCTGTGGTGTGCGTGACAACCTCATAGGGAACCAGATTGTTATCGGCGATGGCATCTTCCAGGCTGTAGTTGGCCGTAGGAATACGTCCTTCACAACCAAACAGGCCGAAAGTGGTTTTACTCACCATGTCAATCGGCGTGGCCGTCAGGCCAATCTGGAGGGCATCAAAATACTTAAACAGATCGCCGTAGACGTTGTAGATAGAGCGGTGGGATTCATCGGCGATGATTAAATCGAAATAACCGACATCGAAATGATCCATGATTTTCATCATACCAGGATAGGTAGCGATGTAGATCCTGGCGTTCTGCCTGTCTGCTTTTTTCGATTTACCGACCACATACAGCGGCTCATTAGTGAATTGATTAAAGGCATTCGCCGCCTGTTTACGTAGTTCTTTGCGGTCACAAAGAAACAGGACGCGTTTTACCCAGCGGGCATCAATCATCAGTTTACTTAGTGCAATTGCCACGCGAGTTTTGCCTGTACCCGTAGCCTGAACAATTAACGATTGCCGGTACTTGTTGGTAAACCGTTCACTGACGCGGGCAATGGTTTCAAGCTGGTACAAACGCCCGGCAACGGCCTTACCTTCGTTATCTTTTATGTGCGGCACACTGTTCAGCGGCAGACGGGTTTCACGCTGCTGAATAAGATATTGCAGGCTTTCCTTGCTGTAGAAGCCAAACACCCGACGCGGGGGATAACCATGAGTTTTATGGTCATCCCACAGCCAGATATCGTAGCCGTTGGTGTAGAAGATGACCGGACGCTGGCCGTATTCTTTTTCCAGCCAGTCTACATACAGCCGGGCCTGAATTCGTCCTTGCTCGGCATTGACGCTGGTTTTTTTTGCTTCCACCACCGCCAGCGGTTTGTGTGCCTCATCCCACAAGACATAGTCCGCATAACCGTCACCGGTAGCGGTAGGCTGTTCTTTAACTGGATGTTCCTGTGTAACCTGATCGGTATTTTTAAGTTCTTCGCCTACATTCCAGTCAGCAGCAAGCAGGCGAGAGTCAATCAGGCGACGGCGGGTTTCGGCTTCATCAATGGAGAGAATATCGGCAACATGCTGGTTACGCGCTCTGGCTTCATTCAGGCGTTGAGTGAGGTGTTCGGCCTTTTCCTGTTCTTGCTGTAGTGCGCGTTGTAGCGCCAGTTCGCGCTCACGGCTTTCATCCTGAGCCTTGATTGCATCTTCCAGACGTTTTTCATCTGCACGACCTGAAGATTGTGTTAATGGAGGGAGTGTAAATTTGGGGCAGTCATCAACATTACCGTGGGCGTAGCGAACATACAGCCAAATTCCCAACAAATACGCTTCTTTGAGCAGCCAGTAAGTATCTTTAGCTTTGATACGTCCGCCGTGAGCGGCACGGTTGCCATGGATACGCAGCGCATCCATTTTCATGATGATGGCTTCCGGCATCATGCTGGTAAAGACATCAGCATTCATTAAATCGTAAAGATTAGCCTTAATACCTTCCGGCAACCGCTCCTGACGATACAACCAGCGCACCATCAATTCGGTGTAGTTGCGCAGCTTGACCAGACAGCTTTCCGGATCGGAGTGAACATAGCGCTCTGCCATACATGCGAGTTCTGCCAGTTCCGGCCACTGGCTGCGCAACATTTCAAAATTGAGAGACTGCTCCATCAATCATCGCCTTATGTTGTGGATACAACAGCATTTCTGGAAAGAATATCACACTAATTTGGCCGACGAAGTGAGCCGGATGGCATATGGTGGTGATGTGTTTAACGACATAACTGCTCTAACGGCCAGATCCTTGGTTTTCGCCCATCAATGGGCGTCTTTAGCGCAGGATACTCAAGGGATACCTTGCTCACCAATGAAGGTATGGCTGATCATCTATGGGATATTTTTTTTGAGCCAATAAAACAGCGGGCTCGTTAACATAGCCTAGGCGTTACTCCGTAATACCTGTCTATTTATTGGCTTATAAATATTTTCAGCACTAAATCATTTTAGTAAGTAGTAGATATTCTTTCCTAGCTAACACAAATTACGACAGGTCGTGTCGTATTTTGATGGAGCTTTTCTCCAGGTTCATCATTAATGAATTTTGTTTCAATGCATTAATCAACTCTTCGCATTTTCGCTATCTTTTATCCACTTCCCTTTTGAAAAGGTGGGTATCTACGTTACCAATACTGGTTTAATGGCTACATACGGCGGTCCGTTTACGCTTACGGTAAAGATAAGCGATAGGCTCCCAGCGCTAGGACCGGGAGCTCTGCATAGCTACCACCATTTAGGATAGTCATTAAAAGCACGTAATATTGATTGCTTGGCAGCATCATCAAGCTTTTCACTTCCTTTTGAAAGGGAGATACCACCATTGATATCTTCCTTCATACATGACCAATTCAGCACACCAGCGACTGGATTTAAAATTAACTCAAAACTATCGTTCATATCCTTGAGGATGGCAAGTTCGCCACAATTCATACAGCTAACAAACTTGTCAAAGCACTGGCATTCTATCCAGAAGTGAGTATTAACCTCAGCCTTATAACCAAACTTCTCAACTGAAATTGAGACGCTAAACTTTAAGGAAGGAACATGCTCATCAAACTCAATAACGTCCAACTTTATATTTACAGGATTAGTAATTTCTATATCCATTTAATGAGATCCTAAATACCGTGCATGAATTATTGTCGGCAATTCTCCATCAACACGAGGCGGCTTAATTTCTAATTGCCAGTCATCAACCGTAATTCGCTCTCCATATGGTATATTAGTTTTAGTTGCTGTGTTCACAGCAGCCTGAAAACTACTCAATTCCACTTGGCTAGCAAGACGCACAGCTTCAGGCGTATGTGCCACTGCTTTTGATGCCGCATATTCAGCCATATGTTCTGTAGCATTACCATGTACCCATATTTTTTGTCCATTTGGTAAAGACATTTCAAATGATTGAGGAATTACAGATCCTGGATGCACAGGCTGTGTTGCCTTGATTGAGTCGAAAACGGTTCCTGTCGATAACTGATTGGCTTTTGAATAATTAGCAACAATAGAATCGATCTTACTGACGGCGGCGGCCCCCAACAAAGGCGTCATTGATGCCGCTACAGTCTTCATCCCGTCATAGGTTTCAACGTAGCTTTCAGCCGTCGCTTTATCCACACCGAACTGCGTCATGGCATAGTTTACCATTGCATCCTTCACCTGCTGCTGATTTTGTGCATCAACACTGGTGATATTCAGCAGGTTTACTATCTGCCCGTAAGCATCCGGATACATATCGCTGACTTGGTTATTGTAATTTCCGGTTTCATAACCTCCTTTAGCTGCAATAACCTTCCGTCTTTCACCTGCACAAGCGGCGCTGGCTGCCTGTCCGTTATTGCACGCAGCGACTACGGCCTTATCACTGCTGATATCTTTTTCAAGCAATGCATCATATTTCTGCTGCGCTTTTTCGCGCTCTGCCGGATCTTTACTGTTTTTAAGCGTCTGTTTTGCTATCTCAAGCTCTGTCTTTTCAGACACGCTCAGGTAGTTATTCTCAGCAACAACTCTCTCTGACGCGCATTGTGGTGAAGGAGAAAGTTTTTCCCTGTACTCTCCGCAAGTTACAGTTGTTTTTGCCTGTTGTACTTCCGGCTCGACAACTTTTTACCCCGACGCGCCTTTTTCGCCCGAACACGCTACCGCCCCTCATTAACAGGAGAAGCTACCGCACCACCATCATATAAATTCTTTACCAGACTCACCGATAATAAAAATACCAAAAAACAAATCCAGCAGGTACTCCCATCCAAGTTAGCTTGAGACAAACAATTAAATCTTTTAATGAAAATGGGAAGCTCTCATTCACATCCCAAGCTAACCATGCCCCTAATAAGCGGCCAAGCATAGTCAGGGCAAACAACGCCAAGCTCATAGAGCAGCACAAGGATAAAAGGTTAAGTAATGACTTAGTGCTATTTTTCATCACTTACCTCCACTATCTTTCAGTTTATCCTGAACCATACCCGATACAGCAGAGTCGCCGACATTACCCATTATTGATGGCAATGGATGCTGTGGGGCTGGTTTCGTTATTGTCCAAACACCAGTTGGAATCCATTCATACTGCTTCGATATTGGGTTTAATTTTTTATCAAATGGAACTTTTAGAACATTACCCGCAGCATAACCAGCCGAAGCCCCTACTTTACTTAGTAAAGACGCAATAAATGGATCATCACCACTGATTTCAGCTTGGTAATAACCACCTACTGCATTCCATGTCACGGTTGGATTATAACCTTTACCGGCAGTAATCCCACCAATCAGACCGGTTCCTATTAAATCTGAAAGTTTCACTTCACCCGTCGTACCGTATTGAATACCGGCCCCTAATCCAACACCAACCCCCACAGCTATAAGCTGTTCTTTAGTATTATTGACTGCATTGGTGATAAAGGCCTTTCCTCCCATTACAGCAACAGGCCATGAAGTTGGATCGCTGATAACAGACAGTAAGCGATCCCCCTCTGTAATATTATCTTTAAGAAACTTGAGGTCTGAGCCGTTGAGATAATTCACAATAGCGGCCGCATCGGGATCCTTAAGTTTTTCATCCAGTCTGAATTGTCCGGAATGTGGATCATTAGCAACATTAGTACTTCCCTGAATTAATTCCTCCCAGGTTACGCATGCAACACCACCGCCAGTACAGGCTTCAGCCAGTTCCTTACTGTTTTTGTTGCTGATATCCAGATATTTCTGAATAACAGATTTACAGTCTCCACCAGAAGCCTTGCATTCCACCAGTTCTTCATCGAATTGTCGGGCTTCTTTAGAGCTTAAGAAGTTATTCTCAACAGCGTTCTTCCCGCTCTGTGCTCCCACTGCTGCTGATGCGGTGCTGTTTCCGGTAATACCGCCGACCAGCCCCGCTGAAACGGTTGCCAGCGTACTTATCGTCTGCTTCTGCTCTTCACTGAGGTCTGACTGCTTCACTCCCGGATACAGCATTCTGGCAATCGCTCTGGCTGCCAGCTCTCCCGTTGCTGCGCCTGCTGCACCGGCAGCAACATTATTACCCTGCATTGCCGCTACTGCACCGCCCAGAATGGCGTGAGCAATGGCGTTTACTGCCGGGTCTTTTTCTGTTGATTTCAGCAGATGCGCCAGTTCCGGCGCTGAAGCACCTGCCAGCGCACCTGCCATATTGCCGCCCGCCAGGCCCTGAAGTGCAGCCGTTGCAGCCTGGATACCGCGCTGCATATCGCTGCCGGTACCATACTTTTCCTGTTCCTTTTTGTATTCCGGCGTATCACGCAGTTTTGCCAGATATGCCTGCCGCTGTTCTTCCGTCGCATCCGCCGGAACAGGCCCATATTTATCCTGCGCAGCCTTCAACGCATTCAGTTCCCCCTGCGTCCGCGCGATATCCGCCACCTGACTGCCTATGTCACTGATAAGCCCCACTGTCTGCAGACGCCTCTGCTCTTTCTCCTTGTCAAATATCGGGCTGATACTGTCATTAGCGTGCGCAGGGTCACGGCTCAGGTTCGCCAGATTCTGCTTCTGATTGTCCCTGTCCCGGATGGTGATAGTGCCTTCTGCCACTGCGGCCTGAGTCGTTCCTTCCGCATGTCCGCTGTGACCTCCGGCGGATATCATGCCACCCGGCATGTTACCCTGAAATTTATCCCCGAAGCTGCCACCACCGCTCAGACTGATTCCACTGTGACTGACTTTATAATCCGCTTCGTTGTGAAGGTCACTGAACCCCAGCGTTCCGGTATCCAGGTGGTTTTTATCCGGTGTGGCAGTGGAGGCAATCACCGCACCATCCAGTTGGGTATGTCTGCCCACTGTAATGTCGAAGCCACCATCACCGGCAAACATTCCGGTTTGTTCAGCAACGGAGTCAAAGCGGCTCTTCATCTTATCCCGGGAGGCAGCGATGTAACCTGAGCCGGTCATGGAGCCAAAGGTAAAACTGCCGCCGGCAGCCACGCTGGTCTGTTTACTGTCGTACTTACTGGTGTCCTGCTGGCTGCTTATCAGCAGGTCGTGGCCCACATCGGCGATAATCCTGTTGCCGTTGACCTGAGCACCGTTCAGTACCGTATCCCGACCACTGTTGATGGTGACGGTTTTACCGCTGTCTATTGTGGTTTCAGTCCTCTCAGTACCGTTACCTTTCTCGCTGCCTTTTGCCGCATTAACGCCGGCAAAGACGCTGATACCGGCACCGTTACCACCGGCACCGATACTGACACCCACGCCACCGCCACTGCTGCTGTTCCTGCCCGTTGTTTTTTGTGTGTTTGCGGCGCCACTCAACAGAATATCATTCGCGGCATCCAGGCTTGTGTTACCACCGGCCTTAAGCTGGCTTCCTGCAATCACAATATCTCCGCGGTTATCGCCCCTGTTTTTGCCGGTTGCGACAACAGACAGATTATTCCCGGCATTCAGCGTACTGCCGGATACTGTGTCACTTTCAGAATGTTGTTGTGATTTCGATTTCTGGGTGGTGAGCGACAGGCTGACTCCCATCGCATTCGGGTCACCGGTTGCGGTGGCCATTGCCGCAGCCTGTCCGGCCTGCACACCAGACAGCGCTGTCTTTGTGGCCTGCAGGGCTTTCAGACGGCTGTCACTGCTCTCCTTCGTCTCCTGTGCACTGGTGACCGCATTATTGATGGCACTGCCCACCGTGCCGGAAAGGGCAACCGTCAGCCCGCTTTTCTTCTGCTCAAATTTTTCGTCCACAGTACGACGGTCATGCCCCGGGTCAACCACCACACTGTCACCGGTAATGCTGATATCCCGGTTCGCAATCACATCCGAACCGCTGATATGAGCCTGTTTGCCCGCGGTAATACTGACATTACCGGCAGTGGAGCCGATGGTACTGGCACTCTGACTCTGCGTTGTCCCGGCCTCGCGCCGGTCGTGCGTTGTCTTACTGCTGCCAATGGTGAAACCAATACCGCCGGTACCCGTCAGACCGGATTTCTTCGTTTCCTTAAAGCGCCAGGACGTATCTGTACTGGTGGCAGCAAGAACATCAACATGGTTACCCGCCGCCAGTGACACATCCCGGTCAGCCACCACATCCGAACCCTCTACCGTCAGGTTATCACCGGCGTTAACGGTCACGCGGTTCCCCGACAGCAGGGAGCCTGCTTCACGGGTGGCACTGTCCTCACTGATGGTGCGGGTGGTTTTCTTACTGAGAAAACCTCCGCTTTTTTTCTTCGTTTCCAGATAGTGATAGTCACTTTCTGTCGCCGTGGTCAGGGCAACATCACGACCGGCATTCACGCTGATATTGCCGGTTGCGGTAACGGATGACGCAACAACGGTGATATCCCGTCCTGCGGTGACGGTGGTGTCACCACCGCTGGCGATTTCCGTTCCCTGCTGACGGACTGTCTCGTTAATCTCTTTCTTTTTCTTCGACGTATAGCTGTCGCCTGCGCCGGCAGACTCTGCCACCAGGTTCACATCACGTCCGCCCCGGATGACCACGTTATTTTCCGCAGCCATACCGGCAGCCTGACTGGCAATATCACGACCGGCAACAAGGAGGAAGTTATCGCCCGCTGTCACCGTGGACACAGCTGCGTGGCTTTCATGACTTTCTGACCTGCCGTTGCGACTGTTTTTGCTTTCCCTGACTGCATTCAGACTCAGGTCGTTACCTGCAGAAAGCAGGGCGCTGTGCCCGGCAGAAACAGAGGATGCCGTGACATCCAGATTATGGCCTGCAGCCATCGCCAGGTTACCGCCGGCGCTGATGCTGCTGCCCTGTGAGGTGGTGGATGATGAACTGTTGTCATCAGTGTGCCAGAAACCGGACTGACTTTTGCTCCCGCTTATCAGGTTTGCGGCAATGTTGATGTCATTACCCGCAGACATTCCAAGGTCTCCACCGGACGAGACCGTTGCCCCGGTCATATCAATGTTTTTCCCTGCATCCAGTGAAAGTGAATCAGTGCCTTTAATGGTTGCAACCGGACCGGTGTCCGTACCGCTGAGATGCACACCACCATATCGGCTGTCACTGCCCGCATTCCATTGCTGACGCCGGGTGATATTGCTGATGTTGCCACTCACGCTTTCCAGTTGTACGGTTTTACCGCTGATGACTGAGCTGATATTGCTGATATCCCCGATGGCGCTCAGGTCCAGGCTACCGCCCGCGCTTATCAGCCCCGCATTCAGGTTGTCGATATAGCCGGTACTGTCGAGCGAGAGGTCGTTCTGTGCGTTGATGCTGCCGCCGCTGTTGGTGATATTGCCGCCCGCAAGCTGCACGTTGTTCCCGCTGATAACGCTGCCGTTATGCAGGGTGATATCTTCCGGCGACAGATACAGTTTCGGGACCATGACTGTCTGTCCGTTGATGGTGACTGACTCCCACCACAGTATGCTGCCGTCAAGCTGAGCAATCTGTTCAGCTGTCAGCGCCACACCAAACTCTAATCCCAGTCCTTTCTGTTGTCTGGCCGCGTTATCCATCAGATACCGCATCTGTTCCGTGTCTGAACCCAGTCCGTTGAGATAACGTGAACCCGTCCGGCTCAGCACCGCGTTACTGACATACCGGGTATCAAAGACCGCATCCCCCAGGAAACGATAATCTTTTTCCGGTTTCAGCCCGAGGCGGTCAAGAAAATACGATGAGCCCAGAAACTGTTTTTCATCGGTATACGACGAAGCCGTTTCACGTGGCGCCTGACCCGGCTTCGCTCCAAGAAGCTCATACAGTCCGGCAAACAAATGGCTGTCCACCTGTCCGAGACCATCCAGTTTCGGGTTCACCGTAATCAGATACGGACTGTCCGGGTCCGTGGACGGAACCAGGTATCCATTGTTGCCGGAAGGCAGTGGCCAGTCATCACTGATACCGGTCTGACCGGTCAGTGGCGAACCTCCGGCAATATTTTTCAGGGCACCTGTCAGTTCATCGTGCCATTGCGGAGAGCCAACCACCACCGGCTCATACTGCTGCAGCGCTGTCTGTGTCAGACTGTCTCCGCCGGTCTGCTGACTTAACGTATTCAGTACCGGTGCAGAGACCACCGGACTGACACTACCTGCATGTGCAGTGGTTGTTCCGTTATTGATACTGCTGGTAAAACGGGTCTTAACATCCCCGCCCGCCTGAATAACGGAATAATACGTCTTACCGGGCGTGTAATCTTTTTCCCGGCCATCCAGTGAAAATCTGATGGTATTGTTTTCAAATTCCGGTGACAGCAGGGGCAGTTTATCCAGAGAGCCTGTTGCATAGCTACCGTAAAACGTTTTCGGGTCGTAGCGGTATACCAGATATTCATTCTCTGTCCCCGTCTGCCAGCTCTGATTGCTTAACTCTCTGCCCGAGAGTGCGATATCCCCATTCGCCAGGATAAATGACGCCCGGTTTTCCAGTCGTTCAGCCTCAGCAGAAAGATTACGCCCTGACGCAATGCGGCCTGCCGGATTATCAGCACCGGTTACTGTTGTGATGTTCTGGCTGCTGAGAAAGCGCTGTGTGGCACTGTCAGCAAACGGCGCGTAATAATAAAGCGTATCCATTGTGATATTGCATGCCCCGTGCCCGTTGCAGGGCGTACCGTGCTGATTTTCAACTTCACGGGTGAAATAGCCATAGCTGCCGTCAGGAAGAAGGGAAAGGGGAATATCAACCAGAGCATTTCCCATTCCCTGAATGGATGAGGGGTTAGTCCGGGTTGTTGTTGTGGCAGAAAATCCCTCCCGCTGGTTCAGAAGATGCCCGGTTCTTACAACAATATCGCCCTGATGCGTCTCAATATTCCCGGAATTATTGATAATCTCTGTGTTTGCACCGCCGGAAGCATCCTTCTGTACCCACAGACTGTTGCCGGCCAGGATATCACCATGCTGGTTATGCAGACGGTCTGTAAACAGCTTCAGGTTATTCCCCGCATAAATCAGCGCACTGTTCAGCAGGGTACCGGCCACATTCATTGTCAGACTGCCTGCCGTGCCGGTAAAACCACTGATGGTGATATCACTCCGGCTGTTCAGACTCACATCGCCACCGCCCTGAAGTGAACCCGGTGCGTTAAGGAAAAGACGCTGTGCGCTGAAAACACTGTTGCCTTTACCGGCAGTCAGCGTTCCATTGTTGGTGAATGCCTCTCCGGCACCGAGCACCATGGCATCACCCTGCATGACACCGCCGTTGGTGATGGCATTTTGCGACGTGACGGAAAGGGTTTTCCCTGCGGCCAGGGTACCATGATTCGTGAGGGCAGCAATCAGTTTCAGTGTGACATCACCGGTGGCCACCACCTGCCCCTGACCACTGAAGTCCTGAGCGTCAAGCAGCAGGTTGCCTGCACTGTACAGCCGCCCTGTACCATTTTGCAGCAGTGAACTGCCCTTGACGCCAAGCCCGGAGGTTCCCAGCAGGGTACCGCTGTTGCTGAATGTGTGGTAATTCACCAGCAGGTCCGCACCCTGAAGCGTACCGGTATTATTCAGCGTGGTTCCTTTAACGTCGGCACTGCCGGTGGCAAGTACGCGTCCGCCGTTGACAGTATTCACCACATCCAGCAGCAGGGTGGCAGCCTGTACCAGTCCGCTGCCGGTGTTCGCCAGCACCTGCGCCGTCAGCGTGAGGTTACTGCCGGAGAGGATTTTGCCGTCGTTCTGCAGACGGTCTGTGGCGTTCAGGGAAACCCCGCCTCCACCCTGTATCGTGCTCTGGTTACTCAGGGTCGCAGTACTGACATTCAGTGCATTCCGGCTCATCAGAACACCACCGGAACGGTTGTTCACGCCACCGGAGGCTGTCAGCGTCAGCGTTTCGCCCTGCAGATGCCCGCCGTTTGTGAGTTGTCCTGCCGTGATGGTGGTGACATTTCCCTGTAATTGCCCGTCGTTTGTGACACTGTCTGCCTTCAGCGTCAGCACACCTGCACTGAGCAGTTTTCCGTTCGCCTGATTGTTCAGCGTCTGATTCACCGTGAGCGTGAGAGTATCCACACCGGTGATGTCACCCGCACTGGTCAGTGAGTTCGCCTTCAGGGTCAGATTTTTTGCAATCCATTGTCCGCTGTTGCTTAAATTCAGTGCACTGAGCGCCATTTCACCGTTCGAGGTGACTTTGCTGCCCGCTGTGCTGACGAGCTCACCCGTCAGACGTGCAGTCAGGCTGTCAGCCGCCTGGATCGCCCCGCTGTTTGCCAGACTGTCTGCGGTGATCAGCACCCGTTTGCCCTGCCAGTGTCCGGAACTGGTAATACTGCCTGCGGTGATTGTCAGATCGCCGCTGGTCAGCAATGAACCTCCGTTATTCATCAGCGCAGGTTGAGGGGATGCCATACGGGCGGCAAGCGTCAGTGCGGCGATCCCGGTGAGCGTGCCACTGTTGGTGACACTGTTCTGGCGAATCGTGACATGGTTACCCTGGACAGTGCCGCGGTTATCCAGTGAATTTCCATCAAGGGAGAGCGTGCCGGCCGAAAGCAGACTGCCCCGGTTGTCCGTGGTGGCTGCTTTCAGCGTGGTGTCACCCTGGCTCATGATATCGCCGGTACTGGTCAACTGACCGGTTGCCGAAGCAGTAAGGTTACCGGTTGCCAGCACGGAACCACTGTTCGCCCAGTTGTCCGCCTGCACGGTGAGATTCTGTCCCTGCGTGGTCCCTGCGGTATGCAGTGTTTTACCCCGGAGGGTGAGGTCGCCCGCCGTCAGCCAGCGCCCGTTACTACCCTGTGAGAGGGTGTCGCCAGCAAGCGCCAGTGCACCGGCGCCCTGCAACAGGCCGTCACCATCCAGCGTGGTCGCCCTGACGCTCAGCGTGTCAGCGATGATTTTTCCCGGATTGCTGAGGGAGACAGCATTTAACATTAAACCATTATCACCGGTGATAAGCCCGCTGTTGCGGATGTCCGGTATATCCAGCGTCAGGTCTGCAGCACTGTACAGCGTGCCGTTCTGCTGATTATCAAGCCTCTGTGTGTTAACGGTGAGTGAGGCCTCCCCCTGCAACAGACCGCTGTTGGTCAGGGTCTGTGACTGTGTATTCAGGGCGGAACCAACAAGTACGCCGCTGCTGGTCAGTTCCGGCGCACTGAGGCTGAGCGACGGGGCACTGCTTTTCCCGCTGTGGGTGAGCTTTTCACTGGCGTTCACCACCATGGTCTGTTGTGCTGCCTGCGTACCTGCAAGACGTGCATCTCTGGCGTTGATGCTGAGATTTTTGCCGCTCTGAAGTTGTGCTCCCGCTGCGGTACTCAGTCTGTCTGCCTGAACCCGGAGGGTGTCACCGGCACTGGTTTCCCCGTCCAGCGCCACTGTTGTCACATTCAGCGTCATCGCAGCATCGCTGTGGGTGACCGATTTTTTACCGGAGCTCAGCGTCTGCGCACTGACCGTCAGCCCTTTGCCGCCGGACAGCACACCGTTCTGTGTCACATCCTGCGCCTTCAGCACCAGTGCATCATCGCTCACCAGCAAACCTGTACTGGTCAGTTTCCCACTGGCCATGATATCCACTTTGCCCTTCGCGCCAGTGCGGCCGCTCTGGGTAAAGTCGCGGGTATTCATGGTCAGGGGACCGCCACTGAGCAGGGAGCCACTGTTGCTGAGCGTTGTACTGCCGAGCGTCAGGGTAGCTCCCTGAACGGCGCCACTGTTATTCAGCGTACCGGCATTGAGTCCCGCATGACTTTTCGCCAGCAATATTCCGTCCTGCGTCAGCGTGGTGGCGCTGGCCGTGAGATTCTGTCCGGCGGTTATCTGTCCCTGTGTTGTCAGCGTGTCACTGGCGACAGTCACGATATCGCGGGCCGCGTTAATCTGGCTGGCGGTATCCTGTGTGATGTTTTTCGCAGCAAGCGTTACATCCCGGCCGGCAGTCAGTTTTTCATTCTGTTGAGTGATTCTGCCGCCGGCGGTCAGGCTGAGGTCCTTGTCGCTGTTAAGCGTTCCATTGCTGAGAACGATATCGCTCTGGCTGCTGACGCTCAGGTTACCTCCCGCTTTATGGTCGCCGGTTAAGGTGACGCCCTGACCTTTTGCAGTGACGGCCCCCGTGGCGAGACTGTTGTTGACAGTCAGTCTGCCGCTGGCATCCAGGGTGATATCGCCATCGCGGGCATAAAGGTTACCCAGATTAACCCCGACACCACTTTCAGTGGAGGTCAGATGAATACGCCTGGCGTACATTCCACCGAGCGCGCCGGTATCAACAGCAACTTTCGGCACATCACCTTCGCCCTTCAGGGCACTGACACGACCATCTGCAGTTACCCGGTTAGCGCCTGCAGTGACAGTTAAATCCTTCGCATGAAGCGCGGCATTCACTTCCGTTGCACGGGCAATAATGGATACGGCATCGCTCCGGGTGCCGTCCAGGCCCGCGCCATTGATGGTGATACTGCCTTCAGTCACCTCCAGCGCCTGCAGGCTGCCGTCGGCATTCATCACAGGTCTGCCCGTGGTGAGCGTCGCGTGCGGCGTGTTGATAAAACCACAGCCGTCACAGGTGATACCATACGGGTTGGCAACCATCACATTCGCCGCTTTGCCGGCCACTTCCGTATAGCCCTGCAGCAGTGAACGGTTACCGCCGGTCACTTCGTTGATGATACCCTTCGCTTCCCCGCCCGCTTTCAGGTTCGGGTTATTCTGTATCAGGCCACCAAGCTGCGTCGGATTAAGCTTACCGGTGGCATTATTGAGAATCAGCCCTTCCTTCCCGACGTTGTAATCCGTAAACCGGTTATGCGAAATCCCGGCCCCGTTCGGCGTGGCAATGTTCACGACCGGCACACCATTTGCCGCTTTATCCATTCCGGCCCCGTTTTGTGGGGTGATGACGGCCCCCACAGCCGGTAACAACGGCTGCCCGGCGATAATCGTACTGATAAGGTAACTCAGCAGGCGGTAAGTGAAGCGAACGGGAGGCTGATGCATGGTAATAATCCCTTAAAACGCGACGGCAACGCGCCAGTAAACCGTGAGATGGTCAGGGGCAAGCCAGTCCGGGTAAACCAGAGGCAGTCCGGCAGTGAACGAACCGGAAACATGGCCACTGGTGGTGCTGAGCCCGGCAGCACCACCCCACAGCGTGCCGGACGAGTACGGGTCATCGCTGTCAGAGTGCAGCCAGCCGCCGTCCAGTGCAGCCACTGCACGGACAGTTCCCACATATGGCAGGGAGAACAGAGACCAGGACAGCTCATTTCGCAGATAACCGCCGTTATTACCGGAGATATACTGCTCCTTAAAGCCACGCACTGAACTCTCACCCCCGAGGCTCAGTTGTTCCACACCATGAAGACGGTCCGGTGACCACTGGGCATAAGCGCTGGTCAGCCACCACACCCTGTCCGTGACGGGGCGCTGAAAACTGGCACTCACCGACCATTTCCGGAACTGATTTACGGGCAGGTCTCCCCTTTTCCCGTGGTCGCTTTCTGCGCCGAACCAGGGCATCCCCCGTGTGAATACCGGATTCAGTGTTCCGACACCCCCCAGAAACTTGTGTGTGTGATTCAGCCCGACAGAAAATGAAGTGAGTTTACGGCTGCTGCCCTGAAGCAGAACATCATCCAGATAATTGTGAATAATGCGGTGCTGCAGACCTCCGGTCAGTGCTGTCTTCATGTCCCCGTTACGGAACAGGACATGCGACAGTCCCAGCCGGTGAGTCTGCAGGTCTCCCGTGGAACGCCACCGCCAGCCCCGGTTATCAATGGTGCTGAGGTAGTCACTCCATGAATACGTGTAATCCACCAGGGTATAGCCATACGGCAGACTGACACCGGCGGCAAAATTCCTCGCATCATGTGACACCGAAAAGTCACTGCTCCGTCCCCCGCTGACAAACCAGTTGTCAGCCAGCCCCAGAGGATTATTAAAGGAAAGGACACCATTTAACTGCCCCGTACCGGTATTCTTCTGCCCGCTGTTGTCGATGCCCACGCTCCCTGTGACAGGCCATTCCGGCGATGCCGTCAGTGTCACCACCGACCATCCCTCACGGTCACCGGGCGATATTTCAATCTGTACCGGCTCCGTACGCAGACGATTAATCTGCTCCATCCCCTGCTCAATATCCCGCAGGTTCAGAACCTTCCCCTCCATTCCCGGAAAAACCATCTTCAGGGTGCGGCCAGGAAGGTCAGCGCCTTCCGCCCGGATTTGCTGCAGCCTGCCTTCCATGACCGTTATGTGCAGTACGCCCCCTGAAAGGTCCTGCTCTGTCAGAAAGGCCCGGCTGGTGATATATCCCCGGCGTATATAGCCGTCCGTCACGGCATCCGTGACCGCGGTCAGCCCCGTGATATTCAGACACTGATTCACCCACGGTGCCACCAGTCTGTCGGTTTCTGCAGACGTCAGTCGGGTGGCCCCACTGACAACAATGC
>QWCB01000412.1_pt1 | contig 47870 bp, 36 predicted proteins | sample 1972511 | NCBI WGS metagenome assembly QWCB01 (sample SAMN09866719, study PRJNA288562) | Human gut metagenome isolate term5_stool, whole genome shotgun sequencing... | isolation source: gut | host: Homo sapiens | place: USA: California | reverse complement strand
AGCTAGATTAAAAGATACAAGAGATAATAAATACTACACAGTACGTAAACTAGCCGATGGTAACTGCTGGATGACAGATAATCTAGCCTATGCTAAAGCCGGAACACTAAAACCAGAAGATTCAGACGTACAAGACACTAGCTTCTCCCTTGCCGATACAGACATTTATACAGAAGAAGGAGAAAAATGGAGCGAAACAGAAGATAAAAAATTCATCTATGACCGCCCTGACCCAGTCTATAGTTCCACCACCAAAACTAATACCAGCTTCACCCTCAAAGGTTGGCGTAAGTCTCGCCTGAGTAATGGCGATATCTCCCTAAAAGCTATATACGACATTAAAACCAATCTACTCTATGGTAATCTCTACACCTGGTACACCGCTACGGCTGGTACTGGTACTTATAGCATGGGTAAAAACAGAACTAACGCCACTTCCTCCATCTGCCCCAGAGGCTGGAGGCTATCAAAAAGTTATGGTAAAAATAGCTATGATAACCTACTCTTTACTAGTTATGGACTAAAAAATGACGAAGCTAGCTCCACTAAATTACGTTCTAGCCCTCTAGACTTTAGTTTTGCCGGCTACTACAGTTACGACGGCGGGCAGGTCTACGATGCGGGCCGCTACGGCTATTACTGGACTTCTACTGTGGGCTCCTACGACTTCGCCTACAGCTTGTACTTCCTCAATAGCGATGTCTATTCGCAGGTTGAGGTTGCTCGGGACAATAAGGCCAGCGGTCGATCTGTGCGCTGCGTGGCACGCTAAAGGCCAGTAGCTTAAAACGGATGTGCTAAAATATTAGTATGAATAAGTTGTTTAAGCGTACGAAGATTTTAGCGACGGTAGGACCCAGCGTTTTTGCGGAAGCGAAGATCAGGGAGATGGTTTATGCGGGCGTAAATGGTTTTAGAATTAACTTTAGCCATGGCAATAATGCGGAGCGCGAAGAACAAATAAAACTAATTCGAAAATATGCCGATGAGAGGGGTAAATCGGTGGCAATTTTACAAGATTTACAGGGACCAAAGATTCGTCTGGGCGCCATTCAAAATAATCATATGGATATCAAGGCGGGCGATGAGCTGATTTTGGATTATGCGCTGAAAACACATGATGGCAGTAATGTGCTGCCAGTGCAGTATAACTTAGCGAACAAAGTACAAGTGGGTGAGGCGGTCTATCTTTTTGATGGTAAAATTCAGACCAAGGTGGAGGAAATTGTGTCACCCGATGCGATTAGAGTTAAAGCTTTAAATGATGGCTTCATTATGAGCAATAAAGGTATTAATTTACCGAATACCGATATGGGTGGCGATGTCGTGACAGATAAAGACATTGCTGATATCGAGTTTGGCGCTAAACATGATTTTGATTTTGTGGCAATGAGCTTTGTGCAGACGGCGGAGGATGTGGAGCGAGTGCGACAATTGATGCTGGCAAACTCGAGTCGCGCTCAGTTAATTGCTAAAATTGAGACGAAAAAAGCGGTTGAAAGCCTAGATACGATGGAAGCGATCGTGCAGGCGGCTGATGGTATTATGATTGCACGCGGCGATATGGCGATTGAAGTAGGGGCTGAGGTGGTGCCAATCGTGCAGCGTCAACTAATTAAACTATGTCGGAAATATTCAAAAATTTGCATTGTAGCTACTCAGATGATGGCGAGCATGGTGGATAATCCTCAGCCTACGCGCGCAGAAGTGTCAGACGTAGCGACGGCGGTGCTGCTAGGTGCTGATGCGGTGATGCTCTCTGATGAGACGGCCAACGGAGCTTACCCAATTGAGTCGATTGAGGCCATGAAAAAGGTGATTCTATATACACAAGAACATTCGGAAATTATGCCGATGCAGGAGGAGCCAAGGGGAGATTTTAGGAATTACGACATCGTGGCAAAAGCGGCGGTGGGCATAGCGGAAGCGATCAAGGCAGATTTTATCGTGACAGCTACGAAGACGGGCGCTACAGCTGCAGCGGTGGCGGCACAGCGGCCGAATGTGCCAATTATTTCAATCACGAATGACGCCAGAGTAGCAGGGCAGCTAGCTTTAAATTATGCTGGTTCTTCTTTTGTGCGCCCCTATACAGATACGGCAGCGATGGATGCGGTGATCGAATTAAAACAAAGTGGTTATTTAAAATTAGCAGAAGACAAAAGTGAGTTAACGATGGTGATGTTGAGTAGCTCGCAGCGAGATAAAGTAGGCAGCACTGATTCAATTTTAATTAGGAAGGTGTAGATGGCTTTACTACAGGACACGGAAGTAAAAGACAAGATCGTGTTAGTGCGCACCGATTATAACGTGCCAATGCGAGATGGTTTGATACAGGGCGATTATAAATTGCGCGCAAGCCTAAAAAGTATTGATTATCTTTTGCAGCATGGGGCAAAAAAAATTATTTTGATCTCACATTTAGGGCGCCCTGGAGGGCAAAGAGTGCCAGAGCTGTCGCTTCGCCCTATAGCGCAAAGACTCACAAGACTGCTGGGGCGTAAAGTTTATTTTGTGCCGATGGTTACAGGTGACGCGGTGGCGGTGGCAGTGGAACGCTTGCCAGAGCAAGGTATTATCTTGCTCGAGAATTTACGTTTCGATTATGGCGAAGAGGCTTTGGACCCCGCTTTTATCGAAGAGCTTTTGGATGACACAAGAGCAGATTTATTCGTGCAGGATGGCTTTGCGGTGCTACACAGAAAGGCGTCATCGGTGAGCTTACTGCCGAAGATGGTGGAGGCTTGCGTGGGCTTATTAGTGCAAAAAGAGGTGGAAAATTTGGCTAAAATTATGACAGCACCGAAACATCCTTTTGTGGTGCTAGTGGGTGGCGCTAAGGTCAAAGATAAGGCGCCGATTATTGAGAGCTTTAAGAATAGTGCAGATAAAATTCTGGTGGGCGGAAAAATTGCGGCGGATGGATATGCTGCTAGTGATAAAATCATCGTAGCGCAGGATTTTTTGGAGGATGAAACGGGGGTTAAATTAGACATAGGGCAGGGAAGTGTAGAAATTTTTAAGAAAGTGCTGGGGCAGGCAAAAATGGTATTTTGGAATGGCTGCTTAGGTAAAGTAGAGGACGAAGCATATAGCAGGGCGACGCGAGCGATTGCGGTTTTTCTGGGTCGATTAGAGCAGACCGAGGTGGTAATTGGTGGGGGTGATACAGTGGCTTTTGTCGAGAAGTTAATGCAGGATATTCCGAGCCTTGACTATGAATGGTTATCTACGGGCGGTGGCGCCAGCTTGGAGTTACTAGCTGGTAAAAAACTACCTGGCTTAGTGGCTTTAGGATATGATTAGGGTTTAGAAAAATGGACAAAAAGAAGGCGTCTTTTCAAATTGGCTATACGATTGGTGGCGAGCACGGCGTGGATCGTAGTGCGCGCCTAGCGCGTGAAAAAAAGGCGGCACAAAAACGTAAGAAGAAGATTATTTTTATAATAATTGGAGCCGTTAGCGCCTTAACGGCCTTAGGTTTAATTATGTATAGTTTTAATTCTTTGCAGGAAATGAAGATCTTAGAAGAACAGAAGGCTTTAATTAAAAACTTGCAGCCGAGTGTAGATATTAAAGACGAAAATCAACGCAAAATTAGTAGTCGGGTGGAGGATTTTGTGGCACGGGTGGAGGAGGCTTTTAATGATGACGGACACTACAAAGTGGAGCATGTGATTTTGCCAAAGGGCAGGGCAAGAGAAGCGGACATATATCTAAAGGGCAGGAATGAGCGCTACAAAATGAACCTAGACCGTGGGGCGGCAGTGCAGGCAGAAGATGCGCTGAGAATGCTTAATTATTTGAATAAGCAGAATATTAAAGCCGAGTATGTCGACGTAAGGGTTGAGGGAAAAGCTTTTTATAAATAGGGGAAAAGGGAAGACCATGCCCTATCGTTCCCTAGTTCGGTTTTTGTTTTTGGGCAAAAATAGAGGGGATAATAGTTTAAGCTAATGGTAGATCGGTGCATATGAGGTGACAGTGCTGCTGGAAAAAAGTTAACAGGGAAGGAAAGAAGAGATTTTTTGATATACATATATAAAAATATAAAACTAAAAAAGTCAAATATAAATAACAGATAAGACTTGCTTATTTGCCTTATATTAACAGGGGTAATGCATGTTATAATATGTTCCCCCGCGCCATTTTGACGGGGAAGGAGCGTTTTATAGCTATGTTTCTACTCTGGTATATCTGATAGGGGCGCTTTGCTTGGGCAATTTGAGGGATAGTTTCCGAGAGCTTTATTTAAGGAGTGGATGGGGTTAATATAGTACGTATTCAAGAGGTCTTTAGTAATTAAGTTAATAGCGCTAGAAAAAATCCCTGAAGCAATACCCTTGTAGCTTGATAGAGAATTGCCCCCTGAATATATATAGACGTTTTTGGCGCTAAGTTTACTAGCGTCATAAAATATACATTGTGCGACATTGTATATAATTCAAAAAGATGATTAACGATGCGTCTTGGCGGGATAGATTTTGCGCCTTGGCGGCCTTGATGCTCCTAGCTATGCTATTCCGCTAATGCTCTGCGATAAATTAGGCAGGCATATATTAGGTTTTTGATTTAGTTTTAAACGCGGAGGCTTAGCTAGCCGTTTAGTTGGTGATTTATCAACTCTACTTCGTTTTAGGTGCTTGATTAGCCTGATCTTGCTTTTGTTGCTGCGCTAAAAGTTTCGATAAATCATTCAGGCCGTTTTGCTTCTGAACGCCTTCAGCTTCGTTGGGGGAAAGCTTTTGTTTCTTAAATGCATTTTTGGGCGTATTGGTTTTGTTCGGTTTTCGTCTTGTATTTTTGTAGCTTGGCTTTGATGCAGCATCAGGCTGATAGCTGAAGCTATAGGCTGTACTAGTAGGGGACTTAGGAGCTGGTTGCGCTTGCTGCCCTGCTTCCCTGCCCGAGTCGGATAGGTCTTTTTTCCATTTTTCTACGGCTGAGATATTTTCACTAATTTCCTGTTCGACTACTGCGCGCTTCCTAGAGTAAGTAGCGCGAGATTGAGCGATAATTTGCATAGTGTTGTCTTGAGGGGTTTTAGGTATGCAGAGCGTATTTGCAGAGAAGGCGATAGCTTTTTCACCCTTGATAATCATCGAAATAAAGAAGTCACGATTATTAAGATTAACAAGATCATTAGCGCTAAAAGTGGGCTCAAACTGTTTTTCTAACAGCGGTGCGTCATCTGGTGAGATGCGGAAGGAGATTACGGTACCAACGTTGCCGAAAACAGCATCACGCACTTTTTCGGTCATTTGGGCGATGTATTGGTTGGCGACAGTAAGGTTGAGGCCGTATTTGCGGGCCTCAGAGAGAATGACGGCGAAAGATTCAGTGGCAAAGTTTTGGAACTCATCCACGTAGAGATAGAAGGGGCGACGGTCTTCGATACGCGGAATATCGGAGCGCGACATGGCGGCGAGCTGTACCTTGGTGACCAAGAAGGAGCCCAAAATACCCGCATTATCTTCGCCGATGAGACCCTTGCTGAGATTAACAATGAGGATTTTGCCCTCGTCCATAATCTGGCGGATATTAAAGCTGGATTTAGGCTGCCCAATGATGTTGCGGATGATGGGGTTAGCGGTGAAGGCGCCAACTTTGTTAAGGACAGGAGCGATAGCTTCATTGACTTGTTTATCTCCCCATGTGCCAAATTCATGCTTCCAGAACTGCAAAACTGCTACGTCTTTACAGTAGTTAAGCGTATCTTTACGGAAGTCTTTGTCGGTAAGCATGCGGGAAATATCAAGCAGAGTAGTTTCTGGGCGATCCAGCAAGGCAAGCAGAGTGTTACGCAAGATATGTTCGAGGCGAGGCCCCCATGAGTCGCCAAACATGCGCTTTAGGACGCCAATAACCTCAGAAGAAATATTCGGCTTACGGCTTTCGTCATCAATTTCTAATGGGTTAAAGGCAACTGGGTTTTCGGTGTCGGCAGGATTAAAGTAAATAACATCTTTGATGCGAGACTTTGGGATGAATTTAAGATTATTAATGGCGAAGTCGCCGTGTGGATCAATAATACAGTAACCTTGATTGTAAAAAGTATCACTCAGCGCAAAAAGCTCTAGCAGACCACTTTTGCCGGCGCCAGTTTGACCAACAATATAGATGTGACGTGAACGATCGCGGCGATACATACCAAACTGATGCTTGATGCCGCGAAAATTGGTGAGACCAAAAGCGGAGATTTCACGGTCTAAATTAGGATTACCACTAAGAAGAGGCAGCTGAGCAGGTGGTTCGGAGGTTTTACTAGTGGTCCAAACGATATTAGGGGTTTCGACGTTGGTGTGTGGCAAGTGGTAAACAGAGGCAAGCTCGGAGATATTCAAAATGAAACCATGGTCGGTGAATTGACGGAGTTTGTAGGCGTCGAGGCTGTCGGGACTAAAGCTGCTGCCCATTAGTTTGAAGCCGTTAAGATTAGTGGAGTTAAATTGTTTGAAGGTGCCAACGAGGGCCTGCATATTAAGCTTGGCATTGATTTCGCTGTTGCCAAGGTAGGCGAGGCGAATTTTTACTTCATAGCCAAGCTTGGTGGCCTTTTCTTCGGCTTTAGCGATACGCGTTTTGTCACGTTCGGATAGACTAACTTCGGCGCCTGATGCTTCTTCTGGCACTTGCCAAAGGGCGCGAATAGCACGGAAGAAAAGCCCCATATCGATAGAGATGCCAGCAATGACTAGTTTTGAATTAGTAGTGCCGGTTTGGACGGACTGTACCCAGTTGCTTGTTTTCTTGTGCCAGTCATCTGATATAGGGCGCGCTAAAACTTGCACCCACATTTCTTCGTTGCCTTCAGGACTGAGTTTGGCTAAAGTGCCAGTAATACCAGCTAAAGGATCAACTTCGAAACTATCAAAAGTTTTTATGGGGAGAGCCTCGTCGTCTGTAAGTTTAAGCTCGCCAGAATAATGTACTTTGTAATTATTGCGCGAGTCGACATAATCATTTTTAAGTTCAAAAATTTGTACGCTAGGATACTGCGAATAAATTTGTCCCTCTACGAAAGATTGTAGGATTTTTGGCACCCAGATATAAAAACGAATCTGATTATTAGTACTAGCGATTTCAAAAGAGAGATGCTCTTGCACGCCGTCGCTACTTTTAAGCTCGAGACTGTCACGTAAAATACCGTGCAGCGAGGCGAAAAGCTGCTCGGCGGCTAACTCTTTTTTATCATTCTCTTTTGGCACCTCTAACATTAAGAGGACACTATCGACATTAAGAAGCTTTAATTGGTCGACTTTTTTGCGGTTACGATAGGTGAGATAAATTAAGATAACAACAATAGGGATCCAAACTATTGGCTTCAAGAAAAAAGACAAGACTTCCATAGTTTTATTTTAGCATATGCGACGTGTTTTAAGGGGATTGATATTTGTAACGGTTTTGGTCGATACGTACAAAGGCTTTTTTATTCTGTAAATTGAGGAGGACGGTGGTAGCTTTCACTTTACGTTCTTTTAAAACAGCGCGTACAATTTCTTCTCGCTCTAGACCTTCCTCGCCGGCCTGCTTTAGGACATCCGTAATGATGTCGGCGACAGTTCCCTTTTTGTAGCCCCAGCTTTCTAGGGCGTAAATACCACGACCAATTAGAACGAAGCGATCGTCTTTAATAAGCTCATTATGAATGGCCTGCGTGGTGACATTTTTGCGTTTAAACTTAGAATCACTAATGGCTTTAGCGATCTCGGAAAAATGCATCGGTTCCCTGTTTTCTTCTAGGACGACAAAGATTTTATCGCGAATATTTTTAGGATTGACACTGGGCCATTTAGTGAGTCCCCATAAATTATTGAGACTGGCTAGTTTTTTGCTTACACGGCCTAGCGCCGCAATATAAGAAGGATGTTCATAGTCGAGCTTCTGATCTAATTCGTCGAGGCTGAGGGGGGCTTTATTTTCTTTAATGACGGCAATAAGTTCGTTGATTTTCTTCTGGATGCTTTTGGCATCATAATAATCGGCGATAGCGATGGCGTTATGATAGTTGTCGTTTTCATTAATCAGGACAAGCGCTGGTGAGATTTCAGCCAAAAAGTTAAGGCAGGCTTTTTCATTGCTACTGGCTTCATGCTGGAATAATTTTTGGGCTAGGTCTTGCACGCGCGCAATGCGTCCCGACTCGGTAAGGTAGCGGATGAGGAGTTTTTCGGCGGCGGCGAGTTCCTTAATTTTATTATCTGAGGCAGAGATTTTTAGGCGAATAAGAATGGCTTTCTCGAGTTGCCGAACGCGCTCCCGGGTAATATTGAGGCTTTCGCCAATTTGCTCAAGAGTTTCTTTGGGGGCAGAGAGGCCAAAACGCCTAGATATGATAGCCTTTTCGCGCTCCTGTTCTACGAGCGCAAGGCTGGCAGTTACGGCTTTTTTAATAATCTCTGTCTGATCCATTGAGGATTTGTTCCTTTCTGCCCGTCCTTATATTTATAAAAAAGAATATTATGTTATATAATAAAATGAATTAAATAAAATGTCAATAGGTACGATACTATGTTCTCGACTTTTATTTTATCATATTTTTTACAAAAAAAATAATAAATTATATAAAACTTTATTTATATAAGAGATATGATATTGCTTGCGCTTAATTTAGTATTGAAGGCTGTTTGGTGTTCACGCGGCAAAAATATGCGTGTCGCTATAGCCAAAACAGGAGAGGGTTTTAATTATTTTTTGCTAGCTTTGGCTTTTTTGCTTTTAGTTTTAGTTTTGCGCTGCTTTTTTTGCGCCAGTAAAGCGGCGGCTTCTGCCTGAGTGAGGCTACGTGGATCAACATCTTTGGGGATGCGAGCATTATTATAGCGCCCTGCTCCCTTCACATAGGGGCCGTAGACCCCATTGATGATTTGGATATCACCCCAATCGGCAATATAGGAGTCACGCTTTTTCTCATATAGAGGAATAGCCTCTTCAAGACTGATAGTGTAGGGGTCGTAATCGCTAGCCTTGAGAGTAATGTTATACTTCCCTGCTTTAAGATAGGGGCCAAAGGGACCAGAGGCAGCAACGATGCTGGTGCCATCAGGGTGCTTGCCGAGCGTGCGCGGTAATTGAGGTAGAGCTAGTTGTTTAAGCGCTAGCTCTAAGGTGACAGTCTTGACGCTTTTATGCTTTGGCAAAGGCGCAAAGCGCGGTTTGACGCCACTGGATTTTTCATTTTCGCCAAGCTGAATGAAGCCACCATTTTTGCCAATTTTGGCATAAATACTTTGGCCAGTCTCAGGATCATGGCCTAAAATGCGAGCATTATTATAACGTTCGATGCCTTCTGAGGCTAACACGTCTTGTCTAAAGGGAGTATAAAAATCTCGTAGCATTTTGACGCGTTCTAATTTAGCGGCGGCAATGAGGTCAAGATCTTTTTCGATATTGGCCGTAAATTTATAATCGACGATATTTTTAAAGTGTTCTACTAGGAAGCCGGCAAGTAGTTCGCCGGTTGGTGTGGGGAGGAGTTTACCCTTATCGGCATTGTAGTTTTCATTAAGGACCCTGCGACTAAGCCTTTGATCCTCTAAAGTATATTCGATAACGTGTCGAGAGCTGCCATCCGATTCGCCCTTGACGACGTAGGAACGAGATTGGATAGCGCTCATGATGGAGGCGTAAGTAGAGGGGCGACCGATGCCAAGTTCCTCGAGCTTCTTAATTAGTGAACCCTCTGTAAAGCGGGCCGGTGGGCGCGAAAAGACTTGACGGGCGATGATTTTATTGGCCTCTAAGGCTGTACCAACTTGCAATGGTGGTAATATATTATTACTGAAGTTGCCGTAGACTTTAAGAAAGCCGTCGAAAGTGACGCACTCGCCCTTGGCTTCGAAGTATAGATCTTTTTGCTTAGGCAGCGCCTTAAGAGCGTTGGCCGTGATTTTGATGCTACTTTTTTCGAGCTTGGCGGGAGCCATCTGGGAGGCAAGGGCGCGAGCACGGATGAGCTGATAGAGACGTTTTTCGTAATTGTTTTTACCAGCTTCTACACGGTCGATCTGCGTGGGGCGAATAGCTTCGTGGGCTTCTTGGGCTGAACTATTTTTGGTTTTAAAGTTGCGGACTTTAAGATAGGATTTGCCATAGTTAGACTCGATATAGTTAGCGATGCGCGCAAGGGCTTCCTTGCTGAGATTCAGGCTATCGGTACGGTGGTAGGTGATTAAACCGGCCTGATAAAGACCCTGTGCGGCCGACATAGTAGTACGGGCGCTGTAGCCGAGCTTGGAGTTGGCCTCAATCTGCATGGACGCTGTGGTGAAGGGTGCGGAGGGCTTGCGTTCGCCGGGGCTTTTTTGGGCGTCTGAAACACTAAATTTAGTATTAGAGAGAGCTTCGAGAAGAGTTTTAGTTTCGGACTCTTCGCTGAGGTTTTCATTGAGAATAGCCGTAAAGTCGTGACCGGATTGGTCCTCAAATTCCCCTGTGACTTTAAAGGAGCTTTTGGCGGCATATTTTTCAATTTGCTTTTCACGCTCAACTACTAGGCGGAGGGCTGGACTTTGCACGCGCCCTGCCGATTTAGCCCCAGGGACTTTTTTGCGCACTACATCAGATAGGTCGAAACCAACGAGCATATCGAGAGTTTGGCGCGCCTGCTGACTACTAACCATATCCATGTCAATGTGGCGAGGATTTGCAATAGCATGCGTAAGGGCATTTTTGGTAATTTCATGAAAAGTGATACGTGCGGTATCTTTAGGGAGATGCAAGACTTCAGAAAGATGCCAAGAGATGGCCTCTCCTTCGCGGTCTTCATCGGTAGCGAGCCAGACTTTATCGGCGGCTTGAGCCTCTTTTTTAAGCTCTTTAATCACCTTCTGATGGTCGGGGTCGATTTCATAGGTAACTTCAAAAGTATCTTTGTCTACCTTAGTGTCCTTGCGGATATGCCCGATAGAAGCTAAGACCTTAAAATCACTACCAAGATATTTCTCGATAGTTTTAGCTTTGGCGGGTGACTCAACGATGACTAAGTTTTTGCTCATATGCCCTTTATATTAACATAGGAATTTTTTAAAGCGCAAAAAAGCCTCAGGTAAGGGTGGGCATCACCTGAGGCTATTTTGCCCTTTTACACACCTCCTTGGCCCCGGAAGATCCGAGAGCATGACCCACCTCATACAACATTGGGTCTGCCGGTAAAAGGGATTGCTAGCTTTAGAAAATCATTCTTAAGTGGAGGTAATACTTATTCACCCGAAGCTTGTAAAAGAAGAAAAGACGACGGGGCCGAACGGATTCTAAAGCACGCAATAGTTAATTATTAACTATTAATAGTTATTTAGGTGCAGTAAAGGTCACTCGCGTAACCTTAACTGCCATAATATTATCAGTTATTTTGAAATGTGTCAATAGTTTTTACAGAAAATATTATAAAAACAATGTTTATAGCATGATATTTTGTGGGTTTTTTGAGTTTTTACAAGTGTTGTGTTAATTTTTTAAGTTTTAATATGTTTGCTTATTATATGTTATAAAATGCGTAAATTTGACAAAAATTTGTATTTTTAGCGGATTTTAAGGTTTTTAAAAGGCTAATTTGGTAGTTTTATGCCTAAAATACTTATGCTTGTGTATTGCATTTAGTCTATATATATTGTGTGAAATATTTAAGCAAGGAGAAGTATGAAAATATATAAAATACGGCGCCATATAGCATATAAGATATATTTGAGTTTAAGCTTAGCGTTTTTAGCGGGGCTAAGTTTTAGCTATATGGCGCTAAGGGCGCAGAGCAGCGCTGCCCTATCAATGGATTTGTCAGGCATAAGAGAAGGTCAGATGCTTTATGCTGATATTAGTAAAGAGGATAACTTTAATGCGCAGATGTTTAATGCGGCGGGGGTGGATGTACATGACCATGGGGGTACACAAAAGCCGTCCGCGGAGTGGCGTACTTTTGTAAAAAATGTGCAAGGTCAAGAGGTAGATGCTTTTTGCGTGCAGCATGGAACAATGTTTTTAAAAGGTGAAAATAGAGTAGTAAGAAACGCTTTAGAGCTAATTAGCCAAGAAAATATTAATAAAATTGTGGCGGGTATTGATTATATTAATCAAAAAGATCTTACTAAGCAGGATAAGTATTTTGCCATGCAGGCTTGGATTTGGACGGTGCAGGATGGTAAAGAAAACTTTGGTTATAGTTTGAGTGATGGCGTAAAAAAGAACTTCAGTGCGGAGCTAAAACGGGTAGTACTCGATCGCCAAAGTGACTTTTATTATGGTGATTACCACGGTAGAGGGCTTTATTTTGATGGCCCAAAGCAGCAGGATACGGCTAGTTTTGATTGGCAGAAAGAACAGGAAAAAAATCCGCGACTCTATACGAAGGCGAGCAATGCTAATGATGGCGATAAATTAGTCTTGGCACAAGAGCAGGCTCAGATTGTGGATAAAGTAAAATATTGTGGACTTATGGGTACAAAAGAATATACTTTAAGCGGAGTTTTGATGGACCGAGCTAGTGGGCAAAGCCTCAAAATTGACGGAGAGGAAGTGCGAGCGAGTGCTAAAGTGAAGCCGAAGAATCAATCATGCGCTGAGGTAAGCTTAGTTTTTAATTTTGACGCCAGTGCCTTAAAAAATAAGAAGATTGTGGTTTTTGAGGAGCTGCAGAAAAATGGAAGTAAAATTGCAGAGCACAAAGATTTATTTGACGATGGCCAGACGGTTGAAATTATAGATAAGCCACGGCGTGAATTTATCTATACGAGGGAGGTAAAAAGCTATGAGATTATACCAAAAGCCCCTAAGGCAGGCGTTAGGCGGGTTTTATAATATGATGCTTTAAAGCTGGGGGCTTTGATTCTCCGACCAGCTATCAATAAAATTACTGATCTTTAATAAAATGGGCGCTAGCTCTGCCCTTTCGGCGGCCGTAAACGGTGATAAAACGAATTTTATATCGCCAAGTTTTTGGCGTAGCTCTGTGTTGCCGGTGCCGAGGCGCAGGCGTTGAAAATGGCCGTCTGGCTGAACGGTAATGATGGATTTTAAGCCATTATTACCACCAGCGCTGCCGTTTTGACGCCAGCGCAAAGTGCCAAAATCAAGATTAAAATCATCACATACGACTAGTACGTCATTTTGTACATTTAGCTTATAAAAGTGGCAGAGCGCCTGAAAGCTTTGGCTAACGCCGTTATAGAAAGTCTGCGGCTTCGCAAGGACAAGTTGGTCGATTTTAAGGGTATCAGCAAAAAATTTCGGTTGAGGTTTAAATTTAAGGTCGCCGTGGGTTTTCGCATAAAAATCGGCCGCCAAAAAGGCGAAGTTATGGCGCGTAAAATTATAATCTTTACCTGGATTGCCGAGGAAGAAAATTAACTTCATAATTTTATTATAGCCTATTCCGGCTATAGCTAGGGTCAAGAAAAAAGCCCGATAACCGGGCTTTAATTAGACTAATAGTCTAGGAAAGCTGCAATCTCGCGAGCAGCTTCGGAACGAACAATCTCGTTCTTGTTCATAGAAATAATGGCGGCTTGAGGCGAATTAGCCATGTGGGTGGCGGCATAGGAAAGACCATTCGAATAAGCATTCATGTGCCTATTAAAGACTTGGCTAGGGTCGCCCGTGATAATCATTTTAGAGTTATCGCCAATACGCTTCATAAGTTGGTTAATCTGGTAGCGCTCCATATCTTGTGCTTCGTCATAAATAATCCATGCGTTCGGGATAGAACGTCCGCCCATGCTAATAAGTGGCCGAAACTCAAAATAGGATTCAATCTCATTCATACTGCGCTTATCAAGGTTGGCTTTGCCATTTTCGACGTCTTCGGTAAGTCTAATATAGGATTTGATATTGTCTACGATCGGCATGGCCTTTACGATAGTTTTATCAAATTCGCTACCTGGGACGAAACCGATTTCGGCACCAAGGTTGGAGTCGCGCGGTACGACGAATATCTCTTCAAAAGGACTACGTTTATTTTTAACTAAAGCTAGACCCGCTGCGACGGCAAGAAAAGTTTTTCCTGTGCCAAAAGCAGAAGGGCAAATTACGATTGGTATCTCTTCGCTTGGCGCGAGCAAAGCTTCGAGTAGCATGGCTTGCCCAGCCGTTTTAGGATAGATACAGTTTTTACTAAGCTTACTAATATCTTTAAAATAGTGAATCTGAGCCAGTTCGCCACGATTAGATGAGTAGCGCCCGATAAAATGCTGAAAACCGTTTGGGTCAACCGTAACATAAGAGTTTTTTTCGGCCTCATCAATGATAAATTCGACAAACTCATTCGGCTTTAGGGGTTTTTCGATAAGATCTTGACCGAAGTATTCAAGTAGTTCTTTGTCAGTAAAATGTTTTTTATGTAGCCACTCATTACAGGCTTTTCCAGTGAGGATGAGCTGCCGTCTACCGTAATAGTTTTCCGGATTAATACGCGCAACATCTATATGGCTAAGATAAGCACGGCTGGCAACATCATCTTTGCCAGTAAGAATAGCAAGACTAGTTTCGCCTTGGTCTATGGTATTTTTTGCAACCGTAATAGCCTGCTTAGTAGTGCTTTTGGAGTAAGGCTGCGCCTCTAATTCCGTGAATTCAATCAACATGCCATTATCACAAGTATAAAACGCCTGCTCTTCATGCTGGAAACGCAGGATTTCAGCGAAGGAATGTAGCAGATCGCGGGCAGATTCGCCACGGCCACTGAGATATTCTTCGCTGAAGGCAGATAGCTTGTCAACATATCCGGATGGGATAAGTAATTTGTCGGCTTTCTTCTTCGTGTTTACATTAGGTCGTACGAGCTTGGGATCGCCAATAAGAGCATCCATACTTGGTACGAGGACAGAATGTTTATGTTTGTCCATACGATCACCTTCCTTTTTCTATGAGTAATAAAATACGAAGATGGGCTTTGCATTTAACTTTGACCCATCTTATGTATTAAATTATAGCAGAAATATTGTGCCGATATACCTAATCGCGGTTACGAAATGAGAAAAATATTGGTGTGCCGGTGAAGTCTGCGGCCTCACGGATGCGACGCTCTAAGTAACGTTTGTAGCTCCAGTGTAGAAACTTTAATTCACTACCATAGATCACGAACCATGGCGGCATGGTGTCGGTCTGAAGGATATAGCGCAATTTAGGGTGAGTATTTTTAAGGCCGGCGGGTGGATGACTATTGATGGCGTCGGTAAGAATACGATTGAGAGTGGATGTTTTGAGCTCACGTTGACGGTTCGCCTGAATTTGTAGGCTCAGTTCAAAGATTTTAGTGACATTTTTGCCAGTTGCGGCGCTAGTTAAGATAACGGGGGCGAAAGGTATAAAATTAAAATCCTGTTCGAGCTGGTTAAGGATTTCATCTGGTGTGGTAGCTTCTAAATCGGTCTTGGTAACTACTAATATAATACCCTTCCCTGCTTTCACAATTTCTCCCGCTAGGGTTTGGTCAAGTTTGACATGCGACTCGCTACTATCAACAAGTAAACAGCAGATATCCGCTTCTTCGATAGCAGCAAGACTTCTGATGGCGGAAAACTTTTCGATACCAACTTCGCGTCGCCCTTGGCGCCGTAGGCCGGCTGTATCAAGTATTTCAATATTTTGTCCTTTATATTTGACGCGGGTACGGTTGATATCCCGCGTAGTGCCGCTGAGGTTGGCTACAATAGCTTGCTGCTTGCTGGCGAGAGTGTTAAAGAGTGAGCTTTTTCCAACATTAGGACGTCCAATGAGGGCAAGCTTGAGCGCTGGCGCCAGGGCGGGTTTAGACTTAATAGTAGAAGAGATGGCAAGAGTGTTCTGAATGGCCGCTTTGAGCGCATTAATACCTTTACCAGTGGTGGCGGAAGTATAGAAAATATTTTCGGGGGCAACGCCAAGAGCCCGAAAATCTGCAATAGCTATAGAGTCTTTGAGGTCTGCCTTATTAAGGACAAGGAAGGTTTTCTTTCCACTCATGAGGGCTTTTTTGACAATTTTTTTGTCGCGATGATCGAAAAACTTAGTGCTATCAAGGGTGCAAAGAATAAGGTCGGCGCTATCGATGGCGGCATCGATTTGGTCTTGAATGCTCATCTCAAAACTATCCTGCGGATCTTTGAGGCCGGCCGTGTCAACTAGTAAAAAAGCATCATCAATGCGCGCAGAGACGGAGTCGCGAGTAGTGCCCTCTTCACGGGCGACGATGGCGATACGCTTACGGGCGAGGCGGTTGAGCAGGCTGGATTTACCGGCGTTGCTTTGCCCGATTAAAGCTACAATTGGTAAGGCTTGTTTCATTTTTATATTGTAGCATTTTTGCTAAAAAACGAAAAATATTTTATAAAATAGATTTTATTGGCGGCTAATTAGTCTTGGAGCGGCGACCGACTAAGGTAGAGACGACCGCATAAAACAAGAGGCCTGCTAGCACGGCTAGGCTATCAAGGAGAACATCGGTAATCTGGCCAGAACGCCCTGGAATTAAGCTTTGGTGGATTTCATCGATCGTAGCATAAAGGCTGCCGATAAGAAGTCCAAATGCTATAAGCTCAAAAGAAGGAAAAAATGATCGCCGACGACGTGAGAGCGGGAAGCCGATGCTGAGACCTAACGAAAAATAGATAAAGGCGTGAGCAAATTTGCGTACTAGTAGATTGGGAAGAGTGAAAAAATCAGCGAAGATTAAAGACTGGGCGTCGGAGCTATGGCCGTTTTGAGAAGAAAAATACCAGATCGTGGCAGCGAGGATAATGAAGGGGAGACAGTCAAAGTACTTTGTGATTATTTTCATATTGTAATTATATCTTAATAATCTAGAGAGTTGTGTGGCGTTTTACAAACAGGGCGCCTTTTGCTATGCTACTCGTAGTGGTTCCGTCGTCTAGCGGTCTAGGACTCCTGGTTCTCATCCAGGCAATCGCGGGTTCGAATCCCGCCGGAATCACCATTTTTTATGTAGCACCAAAAAGCCCGCTATAATAGCGGGCTTTTGACTTTAGTCGCGCTGGCTATAATGGATGGAGCCAACATTTTTGGGGTAGGCGCTAATCCAGGTTTGGCCGCGGTTAAGTTTTATAATTTTAGATTTTTTATTCCTGAAAACAAGTTCGGATTGAACGCTATCTTTATGCCATGTAGCTTTGATGACTTTGCCATTCTGGAAAATATGTGCAGTGCCGCTGCCGGTGGTGGTGAAGTTGCTGAAGTTTGTACCTGGGCGACCAACGCTGTCGACGGCCATCGCAATTACAACGTCAGGGCGAAGCTGCACGCTTTGACCATTTAGGTTAATACTTTGGTGCATGGTGCCATTTTGATAAGAGCGAATATAGTTGTTATTTTTTCGATCCCATTGATAATGGACGTTAAAAGTTTTATCAGCGCCAAGATTAATGTCGATTAGATTAGCTAAATTAGTTTTAACTGGCTGATCTTTTGATGCATCTTTTGATGCTTTTTTATGCTTGGACTTAGGATTAGTTTTGGCGGTCTTTTTCTGGTCGCGCCTGGCAAAGCCATTATATATAGAGCTGTCATAATTTTTATCACGATTCAGCGCGTCAATTTTTTCAAAACTACTATAAACGTTGTGGGGAGCACGACGGTTACGGCTGCGCCAGTAAGTACCATCATTAAAGAATTGGTCGATGTCGCGGAAGCTGTCTTGATGGCGCACAGATTTTAAGGCGTCATCGGCGCCACCAACGTGTGCGAGTGAACAGTGATATGGCATCGCCCATTCTGCAAAATGCATCCTAACGGAACGAATTGGACCAACAAGTTCAGGTTTGCGATCTTGGTAGAGGGCAAGAAAACGCGAAATACCACCTTCGGCAATCGCCTCATAAATAACGCCAGCATCTTCGAGGCCAGATTGAGGACGGGCGGCTGCGGAATTCTCGATCATGATACAGGTGGTAGTAGCGTGTACTTTGTCTTTACTGTTGACTTTGCGACCACTCAAGGCAGAATAATAAACGGGTTTTTGAGCTTTTTGATGAGGTGCGACGGTTTTATTTTGGTTTAAACAGTGATAAATGATGCCCGCTACAAGAGTAATAAGTAAGGCAACAATAAGAAGGCTGATTTTAGGATGCTTTTGATGAAAGTGGGGTTTTTTAGGTTTAGCTTTAGCATCTTCTGACGCTTTAACTGGCCTAGTAGAGTTTTTAAAGTTGTTTTGCTGCATAGATAATCCTCCGCTCAATAATTAGCTTTAGTTTATCATGCTTAACTTTATTTTTGTAGGGCGTTTAAAGTTTTTTGGAGACGCTTAATGGTGGCTTCTCGTCCTAAAGTTAACATAGTTTCTGGGAGGGCGGGGCTAAAAGGCGCGAAGCTGAGCGCAATGCGTAGCAGTGAAAAAAGCTCTGCGGGTTTACGTCCTGTTTCTTTCAGCAGCGCGTTAGTGGTCTCCGTGAGACTCTCCAAAGTCCATTCGGGCAAAGCCTCAAGGCGGGTAATTGATTGGTCTAGAAGCTGCGATAATGGGACGTCTTGGATTTTTTGAACAAACTTATTCTCTAAAAGAAACTTTAAGTCGACGCTGGGCTCCTCAAAGAAGTAAGCAGTCATAGTTTTGAGATCGCTAAGGGTCTTGAGTCGATCATAAATGATATCGAGCACTTTGATTCTATCGGCTTTACTGTGCCGATCGGCGCAGCTGGGCCAAAAATTAAGACTATATTCGTAAAGCTTCGCTTTGTCTTCGAGGTAAAGTTTGCGGATCCACTGGCCGTTTAGCCAGATTAACTTTTTTTCGTCAAAACGAGCGGGCGTACGCTGAATACGCTCGATTTGGAAATCTTGGATTAATTGGTCTTTAGAATATAGCTCTTTGGTGCTGCCGTCATTCCAGCCTAAACAGGCAAGAAAATTGAGGATTGCTTCGGGCAAGAAGCCTTCATGACGATAGTCGTTAACAGACTTAGCACCGTCACGCTTGGAAAGTTTCTTATTGCCCTGAGGGGCAAGAATATGGGGCAGATGCACAAATTGTGGCGGAGTGATCTGGAGAGCTTCATAGAGCGCAAGGTAGTTGCCCATGGAGGGGAGATATTCTTGACCGCGAAAAACATGGCTGACTTCCATCTCTAGGTCATCGATGATGTGCGCAAAATTATAAGTTGGCAGGCCGTCCGCCTTGATTAGGATAATATCATCTTGGGTTTCGGGGAGAAGAGTTTGCTCGCCAAAAACGGCATCGTGGTAGCTACGGGTTTTGGGGTCGGCTTTAAAGCGTAGTGGTATTCCCTTTTGCCAAGCTACGTCAAGCTTGGGGCGATGATTACGGTAAAGAAAGGCGGTTTTATTTTTAGCGTCGGCTTCACGGTACTGCTGGATTAGATCAGGGCTGGTGGGGTCGGCATAGGCGCGGCCTTGGCTTAGGAGCTTTTTAGCGTATTTTAAATAGAGGTCTTGGCGCTGCGTTTGATAATAAGGCGCGTGGGGGCCACCAATATCTGGGCCCTCATCCCAGTTTAATCCCAGCCATTTTAGCGTCTCTTCAATCAAGTCGGTAGCACCTTCGACATAGCGTTTTCTGTCGGTATCTTCAATACGCAGAATGAATTTGCCTTGTTTTTGTCTGGCGACTAGATAAGGAAAAATAGCACTGCGGACATTACCGATATGAATGTAGCCTGTAGGGCTAGGGGCAAAACGCGTAACAATTGACATGCTGTTATTATAGCGTAATTATTAGGGATATAAAACCTGAGAAGGCTTGAGGCTGCTTAGATTGATCTAGATTAAGGCAGGGAGTTTTGTATGTGGTACTTAAACTCCAGCAATTCCTAATTTTCTAGGCACGCTCAAGGCCGCTTGGCCAAGCTTATAGCCTATCAAATTAGAATTGCTGTCGTTTAAACCAACAAACTTATAACTACAATAAGCTAGAGAACAAAATCTATAGGCTGGCTTCGACGGCAGCCCAAGAGGCATCTTCGTTATCGGCAGGAATGATGACGGTGACTTGATCGCCAACTTTGAGGCGGAAATAAGTGATAGAGGCGTAAAGGATTTTATATTCTTTGCCATTTACTTCTACAAAATATTGATCGTCATGATTAGTGAGGGTGCCAATCACAGTGCGGCGCTCCACTGGGCCAATTTGTTTATAAAGGAATTTACCGTTTTCGGAAATAGTAAGTTTGAGAATATCACCTTCAACTAATTTGGACTTGGAAGCGTAGTTGGCAGGGACTGGGTAATTTTTACCATCTGGGCCAATCATAATTTGACCGTCAAAGACACCTTCAATAATTTTGCCGTCTACGATATCGGCTGGTGCTGCTGGCGTTGCAATGACATCGCCATCACCAAGGACAGAAGTGAGCAACTCTTTAGCGGCAGCAATATTAGTCTCGGCTTCAGCCAAGAGACTGCGTAATCTTTTTATTTGTTTTTCTGGTAATTCAGACATACCTCGCATCCCGTCTGTTAGTTTTATATATAGTAATCATACTATAGCCTGCGAGCGGGTGTCAATGCTAAAAATTGGCGGTTTTCCACATAAATAACGGACATAGAGCGCTAAATGTTGTGAAAACTACTTTTGATTTTTTAGAGATTTTCTGCTTAGGCATAAATAAAAAAATAACCTCTGTTATTGAGGTTATTTTTGCAACAATCTAGTCGGTTGATAATTAAGCGAGTTCGACAGTAGCGCCGGCTTCTTCGAGGGATTTTTTCATAGCTTCGGCTTCGTCTTTTGCCACCTTTTCTTTTACGGTCGCTGGAGCGCCATCAACAATAGCTTTGGCTTCGCCAAGACCAAGTCCGGTAGCTTCTTTAACAGCTTTAATGACGGCAATCTTTTGTCCGCCAGCTTCTTTAAGAACGACATCAAATTCGCTCTTCTCTTCAGCGGCTGCGGCATCGCTAGGGGCAGCGGCGCCTGCTACAGCTACGGCAGCAGCGGCAGGCTCGATGCCGTATTCTGATTTGAGGGTTTCTTTAAGTTCATTAACTTCGAGAACAGTCATATTAACGAGCTGTTCGGCAAGTTTTTTAATATCGGTTGCCATATTGGCTCCTTTCAATTAAGGTTATTATTTTGCGCTAACTTTGGCTTCAAGACCAGATAGAATATCTGGCACAGCACCCGTAAGGCCTGAAACTGAAGCGGTGATTGGGGAGAGCAGTTGCATAACCACCGAGGCAATAAGCTCGTTTTTGGTCGGTAGTGTAGCCAAGGCTTTAGTTTCAGCGTCAGTCATACTGACACCATCCCCGTTGAAAGCTCCACTAATTTCTAAAGCTTTGTGCTTTTTAGCGAATTCAGCAAGTGTTTTAGCGGGCATAACTTCGTCCGTGTCGGAAATTGCATAAAGAAGTTGTCCGGTAAGATTGCTGGTGTCGGTATCTTTATAAACGGCAATTTCGTTCATAGCAACCTTAACCAAGCGGTTTTTGACGACTTTAATTTGCACTTTATTTTCACGAGCAAGTTTGCGTAATTCTTGCAATTCTGCCACCGTTAAGCCTTGATATTTAGCAAAAACGGTCATCTTAGCATTAGAAAGTAGGGTATTTAAGTCAGCGACAAGTTGTTGTTTCTTATCTTTGCTGATAGCCATATAAATCTTCCTATTCTTGTGACTAGATTGTTAAGTTTCGTCACCAAAATTATTTCAAGATTTTCCTAGGCGACATGATTAAGGGTTTTGCCCCGTCGCTGTCTTTGGTAACTGTTTGTATTTTAACATATTTATTCCGGATCGGCAAAATATAGACAAACTACCCCCGTTTTTTAGGAATATTAGTGGATAAGATGTTTGATAATATAGCAAAGGCACAGTAGGATGAGAATATGATCAAGATGATTGCTGGTGGTAGAGCGCATAAATACTGGGTGGCTGATGGAATTGCGCAATACGAGAAGCGCTTGCGCCAAGGTTTTAAGTTGGATTGGAATTTTGTGGCGGAAGAAAAAATAGAGGGAAACTTGAAGGATTATGGCGATGATTATTTTGTGATTCTTTTGGATGAACATGGTAAGCAGTTGTCTTCGCCAGATTTTGCCCAGTGCTTGCAGCAGCAGTTTTTGCATGGCAAAAAGATTATTTGCGTCATTGGCGGAGCTTATGGGCACTTTCCTCCCCTAGTAAAAGAGCGAGCCGATTTAGTTTTATCTTTATCTAAAATGGTATTGCCGCATGAATTATGTCGCCTACTTTTGGTGGAACAGATTTATCGTGCACAGGAGATCATAGAAGGAGGCAAATACCATCACGCCTAAAAGACGCTGGGGTTATATTTTTTGAGGGCTTGACGATGTTTTTTATAGTTAGGGTCGTGGGCGGCTACTTCTTGCCAGAAAGCTGACGAGTGGTCCATGTGTTTGATGTGCGCTAGTTCGTGCAAAATGACATAATCGCGCAAGGCTTCTGGTAGCTGCATAAGCCCAATATTAAGAGAAATGGTGCCAGAACTGGAGCGACTGCCCCAACGTGTATTTGCGTGGCTGAGTCGGAGCTTCTCATATTGGTAGCCAAATTTTTTGGCCCAAAAATCCAGACGATAAGGTAGATAGGCGCGTGCCTCTTTTAGTAGTAGGGCTTTTTTAGTATCTCTGGCGCGTTGCGTGCTGGGATCTTGCAGAGGGAGCCTAGCTTTGATGGCGGCTTTATTTTGCTTGAGAAAACGTTTAATCAAAAAAGTCGAGCTGCCATAAGGTACCGACATCGCTAATCTGCCAGAGGTAGAAACGGTAAATTTCACATGCTTAGAGAGGCGATTCTTACGAACGATAATTTCGCCAAAATCAGGATCATTAATTAGCATCGTGGATCTTGAGACTACGTGACAAGGCCTTTAAGACGACGCGACATTGTAGCTCGAAGGAGAAGCGGCCAGAGATGACCACTGGGCGCTCCAAAACGGAGGGCGCTTGATACTTCTTCATCTTATCTTGATGAAGTTGTTTTTTATCATCGCCTTTGAGTTTGGCAGCGCGGCGCTTTAAGGTGGCAGGATTAGTTTGTACCCAGATTAGAATAGGTATATAGCCGGCCTTACGACAGATAGAGCGAATACTATTGCGATCGGCTTCGGTTGCAAGGCAGCCTTCAATGATAAGATCTTGGTCGTTTTTCAGAACGCCAGTCAGAAACTTCTGAATATCTTTATTTTTAATATTATAAGTATCAATTAAATGAGTGAAATCTAAGTAATTCGTATTATAACGTTTTCTAAACTGTTCGGCGAAAAAGGTTTTGCCACTTAGAGGGGCGCCGAAAATTAAAATAGCAAAATGTTTAGTGCGGCCTTGAGGGTTCATAGTTTTATTTTAACTATTTTGGGTGGGCTTTGCAACTTTTCTCGGCTTGCCACTTTGACTAAGCAGAAATTGAGAAGGTAAATAAAAGAACCAAACCAAATATGATACAAATGGCAAGATGGCGTGCGGCAAGGCGCCATCAAGAGTGAGATGCCGAAATGCTACACAGCTATCGCAACAGATAAATAGGATAAAGCCTAGAAAAAGTGCAAAGTTTTGTACGCTGGGATGTTGGCGGTATTTCCTATTAGCAAGGATAAGGTTAAGAAATAAGTTACTTGCATAGATGGCGGACACGAGGTAAATAGGCTGGTGATTAAGGATGGTAGAAAGAGCAAAAATAATAAGTAAAAGGATGGGATAATAATCGATGCTGCGATTGGGGCTACGTTTAATTCTTTTAGTGTGGCAATACTGGGCGATGCAGAAAATGGTGACGCCTAAAAATTCCATATCAGTCCATACTAAGATAGTATCAGCTAATAGAGTGAAGAGAAGAGCGAGAAAGAGATGATGCTCGTGATGAGTTTTGAGACCGACATAAACTAGACAGAGTAGGATACTAGCGTATTTAAAAGCGCTACTTATAGTATCTTTAAATTGGGGCGATAGATTAGAAAAATCAATACATAAAAAACTAATATATAAAATAGCGATAGCAATAAAAAATGGGAAATGCTCTTCCCTAATGTATTTTTGATATTTCTTAAACATATTCAATCGAATTAATGGTGCTGGGAGTAGGATTCGAACCTACGAAGGCCGGAGACCGACAGATTTACAGTCTGTTGCGTTTAACCACTTCGCTATCCCAGCAGATTGTTAAGTTTGGAGCCGCAAATCAGGCTTGAACTGATGACCTGCCGCTTACAAGGCGGCTGCTCTACCAACTGAGCTATTGCGGCATTAGCTATATATTACTTGATTTTGCGGACTTTGTTAAGGTTTTTGGGTGAAGTTGTAGTTTTGGTTCTTAAATTAGTGGCGGGACTACGGCGCAAGGTGTTAGATTTTGGGCGCCTACGCATAGTTTTAGAACGGGTAAATTTGGCCTTGGAAACCGCTTGCTGTCTTTTGATAGCCTTAAGGTCTTCGAGGCGCTGATTAGTAGCTTTGATACCTGTTTCGTTGTCGGATTTTTCGTAAACCTCTAACATATGCCTTAAGATGAGCGGATTGGCCTCGAGGTCGTAGGCTGTTTCTAGGGCTTCGATGGCATCATCCCAGCGCCCCAACTGAATTAGAGCTTTTGAATAGGCGATATAGCGGGCAGGCAGGTCGCCCTCCAGCTCGATGGCCTGCTCAAAAGCCATAGCGGCTTTTTCGTAATTTTGGGTTTCGAGATAGATAAGTCCGACATTGTGAAGACTAGTAGCATTGGGGTCGAGGCTTTGAGAAATTTCGAGACATTCAATCGCATCGTCAAAGCGTCGTTCCCTTGCGTATAAAACGCCAAGGCGGTTATAGGCGACTGCATTTTTTTTGTCGACTTGCAAGATGGTTAGAAGGGCTTTTTCGGCTTTTAGAGTTTTGTGTTCGCGCAGCGCCTCTTGTGAGAGTGACCAAAGTCGATTAATTTGGCTAGTACTGAGGCCGCCACCACCAAGCTTTTTGTTGCGATTAAGTGGCATAAAAATCGTGAGATAGACGACCAAAATAAGAATGAGCAACATAGCTAGCATGGAGTAATTGTATCACAGAAGCTTAGATTAAATTAGCAACGAACTGGAGTTTAATATTGCCGTTAGCCTCAATTGCTTGATGGGTAGCCAGTAGCTTAGTAATTTTTTGAAGTAAAAGTTGATTGCCGGTTTTGAAGTAGCTTTTATAGGCTAGTTCAATGCAAAGCTGTAAAATACGTAGGCTGTGCGTGCGGGCGTCGCCACCTTTACTAATTTTTTCGGCAATACTAATAGTTTCTTTGGGCGAGGCAGTAAGGATTTGCTTGGCTAGTTCAAGCTCTGACTTTTTAGCCTGAGGCGCTGCATCGATAGCGAGCTGATTTTTGAGGCGATAAATAGCCGCGCGCGAGCGGATGGTGGGTAAGATTAAGGAAAGTTGATGGCAAAAAATCGCAAAATGAAGCTTTTGCTGAGGAGCTTCGAGTACTTTAAGTAGCGCATTGGAAGCTTCTTCTGAGAGCTGCTCACCTGGACGAATGAGAATAGTGAGGTCGCGTATTTGCTTGTTTTGGTTATGCGTTAATAGCTCGCGAATTTGATCGACTTTGATTTTGCTAGTTTTATTTTCCGCACCAATGATTGGTTCTACTAGCAGGGCGTGCGGCAAGTTGATTTGCATATAGTCCATTTCGGGAGGAAAAACAAAGATGGAAAAGCCTTCTTGTTTGATAAGGGGGGGGATTTGAGTGTCGGAATCTATCTGCATGACTATTTCATGATATCTTTAAAAATTTCTGGTAAGGGAGAAGTGAAAGTTTTGCGGAGATTATTGGGTGCACTAGGAATCGTAATTTCAAGAGAAGCAGCATGCAGAAACATGCGAGGATAATTTTCTTCGTCGCAGCCATAGATAGGGTCTCCCAAGATGGGGGTGCCGAGATACTTAAGATGGACGCGTAATTGGTGGGTGCGACCGGTCTGGGGTTTTAGCTCAAGTAAAGAATATTTACTATTACTGGCAAGGACTTTATATTCAGTGAGGGCTTCCCTGCCCTTTAGGTCTGGCAGGAAGGTGGTAGGCTTTTTGAAGTTACGCGCAATTGGGATATTAATCATAGCGTGCTCCACCTTGGGTTTGCCTTTAACTACGGCGATATAGCTTTTTTTACAACGTCGCTCGGCAAACTGTTTTTGCAAAAAAGCCTTAGTTTTATTGTCTTTAGCAGTAATAATGACGCCAGAGGTGAGGCGATCTAGTCTATGCACGAGCAGGCCATAATCCGCGACGCAGGCCTCTGGATTATAGGCGCCCTTACTCATTGAGAGCATGTCAGCAGGTTTATCGAAAACGGTAACATAGCGGTCTTCATAAATAATAGGTGGAGCAGGGGTATTTTCTGGCACAAAGATTTTAAGATCTAGAGCTGCATCAATTGGAATCAGGCAGCTGGGGCGGTTAATAATTTCATGGTTTACGCTAACTTGATTATTTTTGATAAACTTCTGCAGAGTGGAGCGAGAATATTTAGGGTATTTTTTAGCAAGAGCGCAGTCGAGGCGAATGAGGTCATCTGGCTGTTGGTCTTGAGGCAGAAAAATGTCGCCATTAATGATGCGAGAAAGATAGGCTTTGCTGAACTTGCGTTTCATAAGTATATCTTACTATATTCAGTTTTTTAGTGCAGAGAGGACGGGTAAAAAGCATAAAAAATGGTGGAGTGTAGGAGGATCGAACTCCTGACCTCTTCAATGCCATTGAAGCGCTCTACCAGCTGAGCTAACACCCCACTTTATGGGACTAGTTTAAACTAGTGGAATAATTATAGCATAAGAGTGCATGGCTGGGTATATACTCGAGGCTGCTTAGATTTAGCTAGGCCTATCAAATTAGAACTTTTAAGCTATGCTTGTTATCGCTTAAACTCCAGCAATTCTTAATTCTCTAGGCACGCTCAAGGCCGCTCGGCCAAGCTTACGGCCTAGAGAAATTAAAATTGCTTTCGTTTAAGTTAGGTAATGATTAAGCTTATGCTATAATATAACTAAAGAATACATTGGAGAGGAAGATAGTTTTATGTTAAGTAAAGTGATAAAAACACTAAAGTGCTGGGGGGGGGTATTAAAAGCTTTTTTAAAGAACATAAAGCTCTCCCAATCCTATTAACCCTAATAGTAGGCCTAACTTTTGGTCTCTCGAGGCTAGTATTAGCGGATACGGTGACTGTAAAATACAAATTTCAACACTGGAAGGAGGAGCAGAGTTTTAATATGCGCAAGGGCAGCACTATTTACCTTGATCCTAACTCTGGTTATTTTAAGAAGGATAGCGATAAAAGAACTAAAAAGATAGTCTTGAATAACGACCTAGATTTGACAAATAATTATGACACAAATATTAATCCTTACGCAGTAGCTAGGCAAAATGATTCTAAAGATGATCTTATAAGTAAGACCGAGACGCCAGTATGGGGTAAAAACACCACCTTCTCTAGCATTAGAACTATGCAAGAAATGACTCCTGATATTTGCAAAAATGAAACTACTCCTACTAAAGACGCGAGGGGGACTACTACTATACACTCTGTTGATACAAATCTAGTTCCTGAAGCGAGGCTAAAAGATATTAGAGATAACAGATATTATAAAGTACGTAAGTTAGCAGATGGCAGTTGCTGGATGGTCGATAATTTAGTCTACGCTAAGGCTGGAGCGCTTAGCCCTGCGGATTCGGATGTAGAGGATAATAATTTCGTTTTATCTGATGCAGAGATCCGCGCAGAGGAAGGGGATAAATGGGAAGCTACCGAATATAATCATATCCTTATTTATAATAAGAGCTCCTACGCTCTAAGCGGTTGGTATAAGACTCGCTTAAGTGATGGCAGCATTTCTATGAAAGCTATTTATAAAGATTTAAGCTTAAAGCGTTATGGTAATCTTTATACATGGTCTACTGCTACGGCTGGTGGCTACAAATCTGGGGCTAGGTCGTCTATTTGCCCTAAAGGCTGGCAATTGCCTTTAGGGAGGAGTACAAGGCAAAGCTATGCAATGCTATTTCATGCTTATGGCTTTACTTCAACTGATAATACTTATTTCGTTAATCGTGAAAAAGAAACAACATTATCTAGTCCTATGGACTTCTCTTTGGCTGGTCAATATTTTGGGGACGACGGAAAAGTTTATAATATCGATAGAAACGCTGCTTATTGGGTGCGTAGCGGTAAGGAATTCGCGTTAACTATTGCATTCAATGAAAGGTCTGATACTCTAATCAACGTCCAGCAACGTTTCCCTGTTGCGATTTACGGGGCATCTGTCCGCTGTATGGCGCGGGCGCGCTAGGGCCCCCTCCTCTATGGAGGGGTCGAGAGACTATAAAACTAATCTAAGATAATTAGCTGGGCTTTAAGTAGCGCTTGATGTCTTGGATTTGGTCGCGTAATTTGGCGGCGCGCTCGAAGTCGAGATTGGCAGAAGCTAACTGCATTTGTGAGGTGAAATCTTCGATGAGCGAGGGCAGCTCTTCTCTTGGGATGCGCCTTAAATCTAGCTTGGTTTTTTTGGTGGAGGCAGGAATTAGCGCACGCAGGCCTAGCTCGATAGATTTTTGGACGCTTTTAGGGGTGATATGATGTGCTTGATTATATTGCTGCTGCAACTCACGGCGACGAGCGGTTTCGCGAATGGCGCGCTCCATGCTGCCCGTGATATCGTCGGCATACATAATAATATGACCATCCACATGGCGGGCGGCGCGGCCGACGGTTTGAATAAGGGCCGATTCACTGCGCAAAAAGCCTTCTTTATCGGCGTCTAGGATGACTACGAGAGAAACTTCTGGCAAGTCTAAACCTTCGCGTAATAAATTAATACCTACGAGCACGTCATAAGTGCCGCTGCGGAGCTCGCGTAGAATATCGCCACGCTCCAAAGTATCGATATCGCTATGAATGTAGGCGGTTTTAACTTGATGTTCGCTGAGGTAATCGGATAAATTTTCTGCCATGCGTTTAGTGAGCGTCGTAATGAGAGTGCGCTGTTTTCTCTGAATACGGGCATCAATCTCTTCCAGCAGATCGTCAATTTGGTTGGCGGTGGGACGCACTTCAATGGTGGGATCGAGTAGCCCCGTGGGGCGGATGATCTGCTCAATAGGTGTTTTACTATGTGTCTGCTCGTATTCGCCTGGGGTTGCAGACGTGAAAATAGCTTGGTTAATACGCTGCTCAAATTCCTCAAATTTAAGGGGGCGATTGTCGAGAGCGCTGGGCAGGCGAAAGCCGTATTCTATGAGACTTTCCTTGCGCGCGCGGTCGCCGTTGTACATGGCGCGAAGCTGAGGCAGAGTCATATGTGATTCATCAATAAAGAGCAGAAAGTCATCCGGAAAATAGTCTAATAAAGTGTGAGGGGCTTGGCCGGCAGCGCGCCCTTCGAGGTGACGGGAGTAGTTTTCGATGCCTTTAACGAAGCCGGTTTGCTGTAGCATCTCAAGATCATATTTAATACGTTGCTGGAGGCGCTGGGCTTCCAGATATTTTTTATTTTTCTCAAAATACTGATAGCGCGCCTGATATTCGGCTTTAATTTTTTCAATCGCGAGGTCTAAATCTGACTGAGGTGTGGCATAGTGGCTACTTGGAAAAATAAAAACTTCATTAAGATCTTGCATATCGCTGTTATTGAGGTAATCGAAACTCTTAATAGATTCAAGCATATCGAAAGCAAATTCAAAACGATAACTGTGACTGCCTGAGGCTGGAAATAGATCAATAGTGTCGCCGTGCACGCGGAAGTTGCCACGGGTAAAATTGAGATCGTTGCGACTATATTGCATCTGGACGAGCTGATAAATGAGGCCTTGACGCGTGGTGGCAGGGCCAAAGTTTTTAGCGTCGCCGCTTTGCCCACCCTTAAAATCCCAAGCTGAGCCGTTTTTCTTAAAATGCAGCGACATTTTGGTGTAGTGAGCCGGCGAACCAATGCCGTAAATACAGGAAACAGAGGCAATAATAATGGTGTCGCGCCGCGTCAATAAGGCTTCGGTGGCGCCATGCCTGAGGCGGTCGATCTCGTCGTTAATGGCGGAATCTTTTTCGATATAAGTGTCTGTTGAGGCGATATAGGCTTCGGGCTGGTAGTAGTCAAAATAAGATACAAAATAATGCACTTCGTTGTTTGGAAAAAAATCACGAAACTCGGCGTAAAGCTGCGCTGCCAAAGTTTTGTTATGTGCCAAAATAAGCGTGGGGCGATTTTGCCTTGCGATGATATTCGCCATAGTAAAAGTTTTACCAGATCCCGTCACACCTTTAAGAGTTTGAAACTTTTCATGCAAATCAAGGCCGCGACAGAGAGCGTCAATGGCGGCGGGTTGGTCGCCGGTAGCTTGATAAGGGCTTTTAAGCTGAAAATTCATATGACTATATTATACAATAAAGTTAAGAGATAGCTAGAGAGGCTTTAAGGCGGTCTAGGCTTGCTTTTTTTGCCAATATATTGTATACTTAGCAAAGTTAATGTTATTCAAGATTGGAAGGAGGGGTAAAATGGATGCAGTAGCTATAAAAGAGGTGATTCTGATTTTAGGATTAGTGTTCTTTATAAGTATGAGCGTTTTAGCATTATGGTTTTTTATGTTTACCAAAGAGTATAAAAAAGAGATTGAGGAATTTGAAAACAAAGCAAGTTCACAAGGCATAGTATTTAAAAAATAGACAACATAATAAATTAAAATTAAGCGCTATTATTTCATCTCAGTACCTCGGCGGTTGCCGAGGTTTTTTCTATCTAAAACATATTAATTAAATACGGCGGATAGCTGTAACGCGCTGACCCAATTTGTCGGCAGGTGCGTATTTAATCATGCCGCCACTCCAAGCGCCCGTAGAATGAATAATAGTATTATTCCCGACATAAATGGCTACGTGATGGCCATTATTATAAATAATAAGATCACCTGGTCTTGCCATGGTAAGATTGGCACCGACGCTAGCACCAACGGTAGCTTGAGCGCCTGCGGTACGGGGGATGGAGATGCCCATGCAGCCAAAAACGTACTGCGTAAAGGCTGAGCAGTCCTTGCCAGAGCGTTGACCCAGCCAGCTGGTAGCAACAGCTAAGACGCTGCTGGTGTCGATATTAGACGGCGCTATCGGGGCGGTAGCAGAATCGGTCTGGCTGCTAGGCTGGCGGATGGCGCTACTAGTCTTAGGGGTGACGGGCTTTGGCGCAGGGGCTTTTTGCTTGACTTCTACTTCAAAACTCGTAGTAGCAGTATTACCGCAGGCGTCCGTAGCGGTGACGGTTACTTCGTGCTTGCCTGGGGCGCTGAGATCCGATGAAGTGTTAAGAGCGTAATGTGCGGACTGCAGAGGCGCGACGTCTGTTTTGGCAGGGAGCGCGCCATCTTTACTATCTATAACTGAAGCAATGTTGCTATTTAGATCAATAGGCTCCCCCTCTGTAATTGTGAGACTTGGGGTTTTAAGAGCAATCTGTGGCGGCGTGGTGTCTACTACCTGAACTGGCAGGGTGACTTCTTTCTTGATAAAACCGTTTTGTACCTCCACACGCATTTCTTGCTTGCCGAATTTTTGAGGGTTAACTTTATGGGTAATATGGATGGCGTCACCGTTAAAGTCGGCAATAAGTTTCTTTTGATCTAGGTTATTGCTCTTAAACTCGACTTGAGCCTGAGGAATGGCGGTAACTTTGACGCCGTGATAAAGGCAGAAAGTATAGCAGCTAAACCAAGAAGCGGCGAAGAGGAAGGCTGCCAAAAAATTGATATTAAATTTAGCCAATTGCTTTAGGCGGGACTTTAGGGAAACAAAAAGAGAGTTTTTAAAGTCTTTCTTGCTTAATCCCTCCGCATTCATTTTGTCGATAGTTAGCAAGCTTTTTGCCAACGTTTCTTCATTTTTCATGAGTCGTGGATGTGATTCTACAGGAACAAAAAAACAATTGCAAGCGGAATATTTTACATTTTTATAGTTTTATCTGTAAAAGTGGTGGAAAACTTTTTAAGCTTAAGCGCTGTATTTTTGTACGAAAGTGCGGAATTTTTCGCCTCTTTCTTCAAAGTTTTTGAACTGATTAAAGCTAGCGGCGGCTGGCTCGAGCGCGGCGGCAAAGCCGGCTGGCGTCAGCTGATAAGCTAGCTTGACGCCCTCTGCGAGATCTTTGATATGTACTAAGTTCTTATGGTGTTGATGCTGGTCGAAGAGTGCTTGGATTTCGACGTCTGTATCTGGCAAAAGCAGAATGTTTTTTACTGGCGTGGTGAGGAGAAAATTAACTAAGAGGTCGTACTTAAAGCCTTTGCGCGCGCCACCAACTATAATGGTTCTCAGTTTTGGCAGAGCTTTAATACCAGCGATGACGGCTTCTTGATTGGTGGCGATGGAGTCGTTATAGAAATCGATGCCCTTAAAGTTGCCGACGTGTTCTAGACGATGCTCTAGAGGTGAGAAGTCTTGGATAGCCTGCATAGCGGCCTTGCGATCAATACCGAGAAATTCGCAGGCTAAAATGGCGGCGATAGCGTCTTTTTTATTATGATCGCCAACTAGCAGAGTCTTAATGTCGCTAATAGCGATTTCATTTTGAGTTTCGAGGCTAATCTTTTGCGCCTTACAGGCCTTAATTTCGTCTGGATGCACGCGATCAGGGGTAAAATCGCCATAAATGAAGAGGTCGTTAGCCTTTTGGTACTGAAAAATATGTTTTTTGGCGGCAGCATAGGCGGCGATACTGCCGTGATAATTAAGATGGTCGGTGTAAATATTGAGAAGAATTGCCACATGGGGGCTGTGCTTGGTGAATTCTAATTGCTGGGAGCTGAGCTCGTAGGCGACGATATAGTCTGAATCAATTTCATCGACATAGTCAAAGCAAGCTTTACCGATGTTACCCACAAGTAAGGATTTTTTGCCGACTTTCTTGAGGATATGCTCAACCAGAGAACTGGTAGTGCTTTTACCCTTAGTAGCGGTGACACCAATAATAGGGGCGGGACAAAAACGGATAAAGAGGTCGCTAAGGCAGGTGATTTTAGCTTTGGCAGGCTCTGGAAACTCCTCGCCTAAAACGAAGCCTGGAGATTTGACGATGATATCAAAGCGTTCGAGCTGCTTAAAATAATCGTTAGCATTGAGATAGAGTTGATGATCTTCTGGGGTCTTAGCGTCAACAATGGCTATTTTGGCGTCGGCGTGATGTCTTTTGAGGAAGTTATAGAGGCTCTGCCCTTCTCGGCCAAAACCGAGGATGAGAATATTTTTGTGCTTAAAATAATTAAGGAGTGCTGCTTTCATGACTACATTATAGCGGACGCTATCTTGAAAAAACAGAGGAAAATTGCTATAATATGATGGTTTAATTTTAATTTTGCCACGAGCGGGGCTCGAGGCTTAGAGGAAGTGCAAGCGGCGAAGTAATGCTTAATGACAATCAGGACAATATGATTAGAATCCGCGGGGCTAGGGTGAACAACCTGAAGAATATAGATGTAGATATTCCGCGCGATAAATTTGTGGTGATGACGGGCTTATCTGGCTCGGGTAAATCATCTCTAGCTTTTGATACGATTTACGCCGAAGGACAAAGGCGCTATGTTGAGAGTCTTTCTGCTTACGCCCGCATGTTTTTGGGGGTGATGGACAAGCCTGATGTTGACCTAATTACAGGGCTGTCCCCTGCTATCTCGATTGATCAAAAGTCCACTTCGCGTAATCCGCGTTCAACGGTAGCAACGGTGACAGAGATCTATGATTATTTGCGTCTTTTATTTGCGCGGATTGGCGTGCCGCATTGTCCGATTTGTGGTAAAGAAGTAAAGCGGCGTTCAGTTCAAGATATTGTGGATAAAATTATGTCATGGCCGGCGATGTCGAAGTTGATGATTCTGGCACCGATTGTAGTGTCGAAAAAGGGGAGTTTTGCCAACTTGGCCGAGCGTTATATTAATCGTGGCTTTGCGCGTGCCAGAGTGGATGGCGTGATTTATGCGCTGGATAATTTTCCGGAGCTTGATAAGAATCTGCGCCATGATATTGAAATCGTGGTAGATCGTTTGATTATGTCCGAACAAATTAGGGGGCGCGTGAGTCAGGCCACGGAGCAGGCTTTAGAGCTGGGTGGTGGCATGCTGAGTATATTAGAGCTGCAAGATTCGAGGGTGGCCTTAGGGCAATCCCGCATAGATACAAATGGAATGAAAGTTACAAGTTTGTCGCAGCGCTATGCCTGTACTGAGCATCCCGACGAACTAATTCCCGAACTAGAGCCGCGGCTGTTTTCGTTTAATGCGCCTCAAGGCGCCTGCCCAACTTGTACGGGTTTAGGCATTCGTATGGAGATTGATCCCGATCTTGTGCTTAATCCTAATCTAACTATCGCTGAGGGTGGTATTCGGCCTTATAATAGAGTAAATCAGGAGACTTGGTGGCTGAAGCGTCTGCAGGCGGTGGGCAAAAGGCATGGTTTTGATGTGCAAACTCCAATTCGTGAGCTTTCGGACGAAGCCATACATATTCTGCTATATGGAACGGGCGATGAGAAATATCGGGTGAAATTAGCTAATGGCTACGAATATAATACGGTTTATGAAGGTGTAATTGCGAATTTAGAGCGTCGCCATAAAGAGACGGAGTCGGATTTTGTGCGCAAAGACATTGAGCGTTTTATGCGAGAACATGTTTGTCAAGATTGTCAAGGAAAACGCCTCAAGGCGGTGGTGCTAGCGGTAACGATTTGTGGTTTTAATATAGATGATATTTGTGCCCTAGACGTTAATCAGGCGCTGGAGATGTTAGGGACAGAGCTAAAATTATCGCAAGAGGAGTCGGTGATTGCGGCGCCGATTTTAAAGGAGATTAAGGCACGTATTGGCTTTATGCGTGATGTGGGCTTGAATTATCTGCAATTGAAGCGTTCAGCGGCGACACTTTCGGGTGGCGAGGCGCAGCGAATCCGCTTGGCCACCCAGATTGGTTCGGGTCTGCAGGGGGTGCTTTATGTTCTGGATGAGCCATCTATTGGTTTGCATCAGCGCGATAACCGCAAATTGATTGCTACGCTTAAACATCTGCGCGATCTTAAAAACACGGTGATTGTGGTGGAGCATGACGAGGAGACGATTCGAGAGGCAGATTATGTGGTGGATGTAGGACCTGGGGCGGGCGTGCATGGGGGACAAATTGTGGCGCAGGGGACGCCGTGCGAGCTTGCAAAAATGGCCGATTCGCTGACGGGGCGTTATCTAGCGGGTAAGGAAAAAATTGAAACACCGAAGCGACGACGTAAGCTGAGCGGTAAATATCTTAGTGTGATAGGGGCGGCAGAAAATAATTTGAAACATATTAGGGCAGATTTTCCGATTGGCTTAATGACGGCGGTGTCGGGGGTGTCGGGTTCTGGCAAGTCGACCTTAGTGAATGATATTTTAGCAAATGAATTATTGGCGCGCCTGCAGCGAGCGCAGACTGTTCCTGGGAAGCACGATAGAATTGATGGCATTGAACATCTAGATAAAGTGATTGTAATTAACCAGTCGCCAATCGGGCGAACGCCGCGCTCTAATGTGGCCACTTACAGCGGGGTGTTTGGAAAGATTCGTGAACTCTTTGCCGAGCAGCCCGAAGCGGAAATGCGAGGCTATAAGGCGGGGCGCTTCTCTTTCAACGTAAAAGGTGGACGCTGTGAAAATTGTAAGGGGGATGGCGTCAAAAAAATCGAAATGCATTTTTTGCCTGATGTGTATGTTAGCTGTGAATCTTGTCACGGCAAGCGCTACAACAGCGAGGCCTTGGAGGTGAAGTTTAAAGGTAAATCGATTGCCGATATCCTTGATATGACGATTGATGAGGCAGCGGACTTTTTTAAGAACCTACCTAATATTGCTGGTACTTTGAAGACGCTGCAAGAAGTGGGCCTTGGCTATATCCGTCTAGGACAGTCAGCAACTACTTTTTCAGGGGGCGAAGCGCAGCGCGTGAAACTGGCCACCGAGCTGGCTAGGCGTTCGACCGGTAGGACACTTTATATTTTAGATGAGCCAACCACGGGGCTGCATAGTGACGACGTGAAGCGCCTAATTATGATTTTGCAGAAATTAGTGGATGGCGGCAACTCGATGATTATTATTGAGCATAATTTAGACGTTTTAAAGTGTGCCGACTGGATTATTGACATAGGGCCAGAGGGCGGTCGTGGTGGGGGTAAAATTATTGCGCAAGGCCGACCAGAGGATGTGGCTAAAAACCCGCAGTCTGAGACGGGGCGCTACTTGAAGCCTTTGCTTTAACTTAGCGCGAATTAGCTTCGCGAGGGGAGATATCAAATTGCTTGGTTTGGATGTATTCGAGTAATTTAGCGTGGCTGGTGGTACTACTGAGACTGGCGTTTTCGAGATTAGCGAGCGTAAGCTTCAAGGCGTTAAGTTCATCATAACCTACACAAAGGCTGGCAAAAAAAGTGGCAGCGATGGTCTGATTAATACTAAGGTGAGTTTTGAGAGCATCTTTTTCGCGCTGTGACCATTTGCCGATATAATTTTTGGTCTTAATCTCTGTTTCGCTAATTTCAAGGTCGCTCATAAGACGAGGCTGTTTTAGGTCGGTAATTTTGAACTTGGCCAAATTAATGAGCTCTTGCATATGGGGTAAAAAAGCTTTGCTATACTGGCTAATGAAAATGGCAAGTAAGCAGCTGGGATTAGCTTTAAGATAGGACGCGATGGCGCGGCTGCTTTGCTGGCTAAGATTGGCAGAGCGATCAATAAAGATCCAGCGAGGAGCTATGACGGGCGTGAGCCAGAAGTTTTCGGGAAAGTTTTGGGGGCTAAGATAGTGAACTTGATCTTCGAGGCTAAGAATATAGCGGTAAGGTATGCTCTGCGCATGGAGGCTGTAAAAATAAAGTTGAAAATGTTGGAAGATCTCTTCTGTGATCGCGCTGCCGCCTAGAATAGGAACGCGCGAGAAATAATAATGCGAACTGCCATCGAAGGCGAAATCTAGCCAAGGGGTGGCGGCGTGATCTTTTTCGCTGTAGTTTTTAGTGGGGTCGAGGCGCAAGTATACGTCTTTGGTATAGTTGCCAATTACAAGAATATCCTGCCCACCTTTCTGCATATGTTTAGTATAACATATATGCTACAATAAAAGTGTTTATGATTAAGGCGGGCAAATAGCGAGCATGGAGCCAGGTAAAAGATACACCAAAAGCACTGATCCGAATGATGCAGTTTTTGATGCGGGCGCTGAAGGTGTGCGCCCAGATTTTCAGATCGGGAAGCAGCCAAATGATGCTCAGCCAACTGATTTAAGTGGCAATAATCGCTATAGTGGTGCCGATATGGGTCTGGCCGATAGTAAGCATAAAAGTGCAAAGGATAAGCTAAGCGCAGCTGAAGATGGCGCTAGCGAAAATGCGCCCGATCAACAAAGTAAAGGTTTAGGTAGTAGTAAGGATAAAGCAGCAGCTGCAGAATCGCGGGCGGGCGGTTTTTTAAATAAGGTGGGGGGTAAGAAAGAAGGTAAATTTAAAGGCGGCAAAATGTCCGCGAAGGGTTTTTTGAAGAAGCGTGGCGCCCTGATGCTGGTGACGCTTTTACTAGGAGGTGGCACGGCGGGTATTATGAGTTCGCAGGCACTGGCACCATTCGCTCTGATGTATCGCATGAAACAAGAGTTTAACTCAATGAAGATTTCAAATAATAGACGCGCGCGCTTCTTTTTTGGGAAGTTTCAGCTTGACACTAAGGGCAAGAAGACTAAGACGATCTTTGGTAATATTAAAATTCCTAAATCACAGGCTAAACAAATGAAGCGGTTCGGTATTGAGGAGTTAGATCTTACGATTGACGGTAAGAAGCATCGGGTTTTGACTTTCCAAGAATCGGAGGGGGCTAAAAAAGAGATTATTTTAAGTAATAAAGACGCCAAAAATGAAGATTTAATCAAAAAGTTGAATGAGGGAAATTTTGATTATAAAGGTAAGGGGACGGAGAATGCGATTGAGTTTTCTAATAAGAAAATTGATATCAATTCTGGTATTAAGCGGGCCCTGAAGACTAATAAGAAATTTTTTGCAGCCTATAACTTTATGTCAAAGCCGTGGGCGGGACATCCTGGGGGGTGGTTTGATCCGTTATCTTTGAAAGTATTTAAGCGCCTAGGGATTAGCCGCAATAAATTTAAAGATTATGATGGGTCTGATAATAGTCAAAAACGGATTAATGATTTTGAAGAAGCCGCTTCATCGAAGAAGAATGTCGGTAAAGATAAATCAGATATTAATCTTAAAGAAGACGACGGCGTGGACGAAAATGGTAAGCCTAAGTATAAGGATTCAAATTTAAATGATTCGGAGCCATTGGATAAAAATGCACCTAGCGCAGAAAATGAAGTTAAGATTCGAAAGAAAGCTATTAATGCTGCATCTAGCGCTGCTACTATATCTTGTGGTCTTTATATGGCGGCCAGTATGATTGATAGTATTAAATACTTTAACGAGGCTGCACAGATAATTTCATTTACCAGTAGCTTTTTAGAAGCAGTAGAAAAAAACCAAGTTGAAGAGGGGCAGCATAGTCCCATGGGGGATTTTATGAATAAACTTACGAAAGAAGATAAATATGGCAATAGCGCCCTGTCGGCAGAAGGGATTGGCTCTATTATGTCGGGCGATCCAGTGAATATGAAATATAGTGATGCAATTATTGATAATAAAGATGACCCCAAGATTAGTGTGCGTGACCGGCAGGCTTTTAGCGCGGAAAAATTTCATATGGATAATACGTCTCTTTCAATGAAGAAGATGTTTAAGAAAGAAGGAAGTTTACTAGGGGGGGTGTTGGGTGGTTTTGATTTTTCAATTAAGAATATGACTAAGTGCGCGTACATTGCCTTAGCGGCAAATACTATTAGTTTAGTTTTAATGCCTGGGAAAGGTTTATTTGGTAAGCTCGCATCAGCATCTATGAAAGATGTAAAAGCTAGGAGTATAGCTTCTGCGATTAAGATCTTAGCAACAATCGTGATTCCGCAGGTGGGAGAAATGATTGCGCGCGATTTGATTAAAGATTTAGGCCCCGACCTTGGTAACGCTTTGGCGGCGGGCAGTAATATGTATATGGCGAAGAATCATCAATATAGTGGCGGTTCGGCGGGGGATAAAAAGCATGTAATGGCCTTTAAGCGTGAGCAGGCGGCTGTGATTGCAGAGGATGCGGCAGCGGACAGAATGATGCTGAGCCCTTTTGATATTAGTAGCGAGCATACTTTTATGGGCAGCCTAGTTTACTCCTTGATACCTCTAAGCTTTACGCTTAATTCCCTGCCCAGTACGCTGGCGAAGTTTAATAGGGTGGCGATGAAGTCTTTGGCAGACTTAAGCCCAGCGGCTAGTGCCTTTGGAGAAACAGGCTTAATTACGCAGGAGGGTAAATGCCCGACTCTGGAGGCGGTGGGAGTAATGGCCGACGCCTACTGTGCACCGTATTATATGTCGGATTTTAGCACAATTGGCACAACGGCTTCCGAGTATGGTAATTATATGGCGGCGATTGGCTCTAGTCCTGGGGGTGACGATTATTCGGATCCAGAGGATTTATTTCAGCACGTATTTGAACTAAAGCCTGCTAATTTTAAGTGCGGAGATGCGCCGTGCAGTGAATCCGACGCAATCGATAATGTAGATTTAGATGAGAATACTAACCCAGTGATCAATGAAGATTTAGGGATAGCAGGAGTTAGACGCTCAAATTTATTTGCCTTTAAAATGCTTTGCGGTACGAGAGATAGTATGCTGGGTACGATGGATCCAAAGGCCACCTCTGCGCTGGCGCAGACCGTGAATACGGGTAGCAATTTGGTCGATACAGCGATTGAAAATTTGCCAATCATAGATGATTTGACCGATCTTAAAGATAATTTAGATTTTATTGCAGAAAAGGACTGGATCGGAGGGCAGAACTGTGTGGCCTCTGATAAAAACCCCCAATGGAATAAAGAGTTTAAATACTACCAAAGGTATTTAGAGGATCAACGTCTTTATACGAATTTAGGCTTAATAAAGCAGGGATCAGATGAAACGGCGCTGCAAAGATATCAAGAAAAACACCCCTTAAAGGGCACACAAAATAGCGCCATTGCTAAGATGTCGGGTCTGTCTGATCAGCAAATTGAAGCGAGGATAGCCTTTGCGGAGGCGCTTGCGGAGATTGTGCAGTATCAAGATGAGATTGCAGGTAGAGAGGCTTTCCCAAAACAAGCGCAGCGACTCCCGGCAGCGCCACTTTTGGCGAATTTAGGTTTAAAATTATTACAGCGCCGCAGTTTCGCGAATATGGCGAGGCGCATGGAACTGCCAGTTAAGTATGAATATAGCTTGGTTTAATACTTTGCTCTTAACCAAGAAAAAGCCACCATTATTATTTTAATGATGGCGATGATTTAATGATGTTTGGTTAATGTTCGATAATTTGACCTATAGTTTCTAATGTATAGTCTTCTAAGCGTTCATTGAAGGTAGTGAAATCTGGATCGATATGTCCTCCCCCTGCCTCCATATAATCGTCTTTAGCGCCTAAACTAATACCGTCGCATCTTCCGATTACTTCGATCGTTTCTTGATCGCGCGAAACAGCGTCATAGGAGGCATCGTTTTTAAATACGTATATCGTGTTTGATAGTATATCTTCCCCGTCGCGTATTTGGATAACGAAGTACTTTAGGCCATTATCCGCAATAGCTTGCGCTATTGTTGGAGATAGTTTTGGTTTGCATGCGATAAATGTTAGGGTGCTATCGTTAGTTAGAGTGCCTTGATAACAGCCATAAATAGTGCCTGGTTCGGCGTCTGGATTGTCCACGGTGCTATTGTAGATAGACTGATAGAAAAAACTATTATCATTCTCGATAGTCTCAGGGAAAGTGAGTTTGCTAGGATTATCTGGATCGGTAGATATGCTAGCATGTGAGCCGCCACCTGAACCGCCACTACTGCAAGCAGTCATAACTATAACTAAACTAAAACAAGCAATAACTAACAGTACTTTCTTAAATCTATATTTCTTCATAATATCCCCTCCTTTGAAGCCGATTATGCTCGGAAATCTTGTAAGGTGCGCTATAATTAGTTGCTAATAATTATATCATAATTTATAGATATAGTAAAGACGGCTATATTTTTAGAAGACTTTAGATTTCACCCCAATTTTTACCAATCTTAATATCAACGGAGAGTTTGACACCTAGATCTGGCGCGATGTTTTCCATATTATCTTTGAGGATTTTGGCGAGCTCCTGAGCTTTAGCCTCGGGGCACTCTATCATTAAGGAGTCGTGAACCTGTAAAATTAGATGTGCGTCTTTGGGCAGGGCTTTAGCAATCTTAATCATAGTCAATTTTATTAAGTCTGCTTCCGTGCCCTGAATTGGCATGTTTTGTGCTGCCCTTTCGGCGGCGCCGCGAATCATAAAATTAGGCGAATTAAGATCGGGAGTGGGGCGACGGCGACCAAATTTGCTTTCTACATAGCCTTTACTACGCGCGTCGGTAACGAGACGGTTAAGATAAGCCCGCATCTTAAAGCGAGATTTTTCATAGCTTGCGATAAAGTTTTTAGCTTCGTAGTATGGCATACCGGTGGCTTCGGAAAGGCCATGTACTGACATGCCATAGAGGACGCCAAAATTAATAACTTTAGCAGCGCGACGCTGCGCTGCGCTGACTTGATCTAGTGGAACGTGAAAGCTTTCGCTGGCGGTCTGGCGATGGATGTCGACATCTTGATTGAAGGCGTCAATTAAGTCCTGATCGCCACTAAGAGCGGCGGCAAGGCGTAGTTCGAACTGTGCGTAATCGGCGGCCACAAAAACTTTCGCGGTGTCCGCAATAAAGCCGCTGCGAATCGCTTTAGCCTCGGCGTTGCGGGTGGGAATGTTTTGAAGGTTGGGATTTAGACTGCTGAGCCGCCCCGTGGCTGTCACGTTTTGCGTGAAAGTGGTGTGAATGCGCTGATTTGAGTCGGCGAGGCGCGTGAGAGGTTCGATATAAGTATTTAACAGTTTTGTAATTTCGCGCAGGCGTTCAATTTTAGCGATAATAGGCGAGTGGGCTTTGAGCTTGGCGAGCTCTTTAGCGCCCGTAGAGTAAGCGCGTTTGGTTTTTTTGATACCGACGGTAGGCAAAAGGAGCTTGTTAAAAAGCACATCGGAAAGTTGGCTGGGGCTGTTAAGGTTGAACTTAGTGCCAGCGATGGCGTAAATCTCTTGGCTAAGCGTCTTGACTTCTTGTTGGTAGCGCTGACTGAGCTGATCAAAATGTTGAGGGTTAATTTTGATACCGTGCTTTTCCATTTGGAAGAGAATGGGGATAAGAGGCAGGTCGAAGTTTTCAAGAATATTACGGAGCCCTGGCTGAGATTGGACTTGTTGTTTTTGGGCAAGATACTGTGCTTCTAGCTGTGCGCGCGAAGGTTTTTCTAGGAGTGAGGGCTGAATCTGCTTACTTTCTAAGGGGTTGAGAATAAAGTCGGCCTGTCCTAAATCCCAAAAAGGGCGTCCGCCTAAAATCTCTTGAGCAAGCTTTGGATCGGCGTGCATGTCGGCTTTGACGTCGTAAGAGAGGTAGAGCGATGCTGGCACTTTGATATCTTTAGAAGTGGATGGATTCTGCATAGTCTGCGCTGGCGGAGCTAACTCTGGTGCTATTAGGGGTGGAAAAAATTTGATGTTTTGAATTTTTTTAATGAGGCTTTGAAAGCGAAGATCGCTAAGGACCTGATAAAGTTTGTCGCCTTGATATTTACGCCAGTCTGTAGCCTTGGCGTCAAAAGTGATAGGGGCGTCAAACATAATTTTTGCCAGAGCACGACTCATATAGGCTGAGTCTTTGCCGGCGATGAGTTTTTGCTTGGTATTATTAGGGGTAATCTCGTCAATATTGGCATAGATATTTTCTAGGTTGCCATAGTGATTTAGGAGCTTGATGGCGCCCTTTTCTCCGATCCCTGGCACCCCTGGGATATTGTCGGAGCTGTCGCCTTTTAGAGCTTTGAGGTCTAAAAACTGCTCTTTTTTAAGCTGATACTTTGTTTCAACGGCGGCAATGTTAAACTGAGTAACGTCCGAAAAACCTCTTCTTAAGTGATGCACGGTGATATGGTCGGCCACAATCTGTAGCATATCGAGATCGCCAGAGATGATATTGACATGTAGTTTGGGGTTAGCGCTTTGGCGCGCAAGCGTGCCGATGATGTCGTCTGCCTCGTAGCCGTCAAATTCATAGAGAGGAATATGCCAAGCCTCTAGAAGCTGGCGCAAGAGAGGGATTTGGGCCTTAAAAACGTCAGGAGCTGGTTTGCGGTTGGCTTTATAGTCTATGTAAATATCGCGGCGTTTTGAGATGTTGGTTTTAGATTTATCCCAAGCGACCGCGATATATTCTGGCTCTAACTTTTCAATAATTTCAATCAGCATAGAGGCGAAGCCATAGACGGCGCCAGTAGGTGTGCCGTCGGCTAAGGCGAGATTGCCCATGGCGTAATAGGCACGGTAAAAGATGGACTTACCATCAATAATCGCAAGATTGTCCATAGTTATATTTTAACATGTAAAAAATTAGGACGCAGCTTGCTGCGCCCTAGTACTGAAGAAAAAAGAACTTAATTCTACCAGCCATTTTTTCTGCCTACATCCTTAAGGTTATAATCAGCGTCGCTTACGACGGCCTTATGCCCTTTTTTCTCGATTTCGCGAGTTAGATTATAAGCGTCTTTGGCGTCTTTAGCGTTTGATATATCAAACCAGACTTTTTGGCCAGTACTTGCATCCTTTATCCATGCCACGAGTATCACCCCCTCTCCGGCTAAAGGTCTTAATAATTGTACTATTGACAATTAAATACGATTATACTGTAGCATTGAGAAGTGGAGTTTGTCTAGCGGTGTTAGTTTTTCTGTTCAGATTGAATGAGAAAGTCGACAAAGTTTTTAGTACTTTTGAAGTCGCTAGTATCGGGGAAATTTAGAGTTTTAATGTGGTGGAAAATGGCGGCAAAAAGCCTTTTAAACTCAGTGGCGCGCTTAGTTTGAAAATTTAGCACCAGTGGCTTGACGTCGCCATAATCATTGGCGGGTATGTATTCTATACGTCCTGAATCTACTTTATAGCCTCTGAAATGGGGAGAGTTTTCGATGAGAAACTTATAAAAATAAAGTTGAAGCTCGTAGGTAAAATTACTAGTCGTCCATTTATCTTTAGGCTTGCCAGTTTTAAAGTCGACTACGCAAATACTGCGACTAGCTTCATCAATCTCAATGCGGTCAATTTTTCCGCTCATTAGCACGTCATCCATTTTGACATGCTCATTATAAAAACTATACTCAGCCTTAACTTTAAGCTTGGGATTACGGAGATCTTCGCCGCGCTGCTCTAGGTAGTTTGCAAGCTCGCAGCGGCCGCGACGTAAGATTTCGTCGCGTTCGGACTGATCAATGTCTTGGCTAGACACTGCATCTACGAAAGCTGCCACAGTTTGCTCATTAGTGAGCTGCTGTTCGGTGAATTTTTGCATAGCTAGGTGAATGCAGCTGCCATAAATAGTATGAATATTGGCGCTATCGCTAGGCCAGCCATAGAGTTGCTCACGGATAAAACTTTTATGGTCGTGGTAGGTGAGATCGATGAAGTTAATCGCCATAGATGCGGTGAGTTTTAATTTATCGAGGCGATCCTTTAAAATGGCAGCATCAAAGATATTTTTGTCGAGATAAGCGTCAAACCAGTTATCCTCGAGATCTTCGAGGCTAAGTGCTTCATTTTCTAGAGTATGAACATCTTGGAAGGGCGCAGGTATGACTGGGCTGCGCAAATGGCCGTTAGCGTCTTCTTGGTAATTTAAGAACGAAAGGCGCTGGCTTTTTGTGGCGGATAAGTCTGAATTGCTGCGCCCCATAAAGAGATGAGAGCGGGCGCGCGTAATAGCGACAAAAAGGAGGCGTAATTTATCGTCACTGCTATCGCCTTTGTGGCTAATAAAACGGAGGTTGTGTGGCATGGCGTTGCGGTGCTTGTTGCCGGTATTGCCCCAAAACTTTTCTTCTACGTCTAGCAGGAAAACATAGTCAAATTCAAGACCTTTGGCGGCATGAATAGTGGTAACAAGAATATTGAGGTCGGCTTCGTAGTAGGGGGATTGGTTCAGGATGGGGATTTCTTCCGTTATATAAGCCTCAATGAGAGCGCGAAAATCTTTCAGCATGAGCTTGTTTTGTTTTTGCCGATTTTTAGCAAGGTCGCGCAAAATACTGAGATTAGTTAAGACGTTATAACGTTCTTCATCGGAAAATTGAAGATTTAATATACCATTTATGATATATTCGCTAGAATAATCATCAAGCTGCTGGCTTAGTTTAAATAAATTTTCTGCCAGCGAACGTAATTTATCGTCAGGGCTTTCTAGAAGATACTCCAAGATGCTAGTTTGCTTAGCCCGAGCTCCTTTAATAATATGCACGACTTCAAGACTAGAGATCTTAAACTGCTTAAAAGAGAGGATGCGAGGCAGGAGAGAGTCGGCTCGCGCAAACTTACTTTGGCTAAGTGCTAAAAGAAAATCGATTGTGCAGAGGACTTGGGAGATCTCGGGTGACTCTAAAATATTGTCACGTTTTTTGTAGCTAATAGGGATTTTGTTGCGTTTAAGAAAGGGGAGGATGGCGAGGAGCTGCTGATGCTTAGGGGCGATGACGCTGATTTTGTTGGCTGGCACGCCACTTTCAAGAAGCGCCAAGATGCGGTCGCTGATATCGGCGTATTCGGCGGCAGGGCTTTTGTATTCGCAGTACTTAATGTCAGTGGTGTCGGGTGCATTTTGGGCGAGAATCTTTTTATCGATATTAACGGCTGGGCTTTTAGAGAAGCGATCAGTTCCCTGCTCGATAATATTATGCGCAAGTTCTAGAATAGCGGCGCTAGAGCGATAATTTTTGTTGAGGAAAATATGTTTCGGGTGATAGATTTGATCAAAGTCGAGAAAATTACTATTACTAGCACCCTGAAAACCGTAAATGGCTTGGTCGTCATCGCCAACCGCCATGATATTGGCGGGGTTGATGCTGTTGTTGGCGATTAGTTCCACGAGCTTCGCCTGGGCGCCGTTGGTGTCTTGATACTCATCGAGGAGGACATACTGAAAGCGCTCTTGCAGATTGTAGCGCAGGGCTTGGTCGGTCTGGAGTAGATTGATGGCTTTTAAGATCATGTCGCTATAATCGAAACTGTGCCGCGCCTCTAGCTCTTGATCATAAAGACGCATAATATTAGCGATGCTACGGAGTTTTTTAAGTGCAACGGTATTATCAAAGCGCCAATAATTGGATGAGTCAATCCTGCAATAAGAAGCGCGCCAGCCGCCGCTTTTACCCGTAAAAGGAGTGACGCTATTTTTGGCCTTGCAGGATTCGATAGTCTGCATCAGGTCACGGAAGATGACATTAGTAATTGGCTCAACGTCTTCAATGATATTTTGGGTCTGGATGAGCGGGCGAATACTATTTGCCAATTCTTCATATTTAGGAAGGCTCTTTTTAAGAGATTCACCTGATACTAGGCTGTTTAGAATAGGGGCGGCAACTTGATTAAGTTTGTCAAGACGTTTTTGATTATCATTTGCTATATGCTCTAGATCGTCTGGGCTTAATTCGGCACCCTTAAACTGCTTAATAAGGTCAGTGATCGTGCCGCAGTATTGATCCCCTCTTAGGATGTCATCAGGGGGGATAAGGTTTTTTTGGATATGGCGGATGATTTGGCGCTGCTCTAAATCGTCAACGGCTTCGGATTGGTCAGGCAAATTATCTTTAAGAATAGTGGAGCCAAAGGCGTGATAAGTGTAAATAGGCACGCGATTGGCGGCGGGGCCGATGAAAGTTTCAAGGCGTTGACGCATGTTCATGGCGCCAACATCCGTAAAAGTGAGACAGAGGATATTTTCGGGTGAGATGTCGCGGTTTTTCAGAATATTGGCAATGCGTACAGATAGTAATTGGGTTTTGCCCGTACCTGGGCCGGCAATGACGAGTAGGGGCCCATCAATATAATCGACGGCGTCGCGCTGTTCTGGGTTGAGGTTTTTGTAGGCTTGCTCGAACTTTTCCATAGCTTTAGTATAGCGGATTTTAGGCAACATATTAAGCATTAGTCACATGTAAAAAGTGGCGCGTGATAGTTGCATGTTATACTGAAATTAAGATGATCTTAAAAAAGATAATAAAGCTAGTGGGCTGCGTGCTAGTTTTGGCGCTACTAGTTTTTATGCTTTTTATAGCTCTAAATGCATGGGCGATTTATCGTTTTTCTAAAGTGGATGAAACCCGCAAGGCGGATGTGGCGATTATTCTTGGCGCTGCTTTAAATGCGCATAGTGAACCCTCGCCAGTATTTCGGGAGCGGATAAATCACGGCGTGAGTTTATATAAACGTAAAATTGTCAAAAAATTGATTATTAGTGGCGGCTATGGCAGGGGTAGTAAAATTTCTGATGCGGCAGTGGGCAAGCATTATGCAGTTAGTCAGGGCGTGAAAGCTGAAGATATTTTTGTGGAAGAGTTTTCGCGAACGACCCGTGCCAACCTTTTAAATTCGAGGATCTTAATGCATAAACAGCGACTGAATACGGCGCTTTTGGTGAGCGACCCTCTCCATATGAAGCGAGTGAGCTATTTGGCAAAGAGTGTAGATTTAGAGGCTTATAGCTCGCCGACGCAGACTACTAAATATCGAGGTAGAGAGGCAAAATTAAATTTCTTGCTGCGGGAAGTATTTATCTATACGCACGACAAATTAGAAGATTTTTGGCGGAGCTTTAACTGAGGCGGCGCTGCAGGGTGATGAGGCTCTCAACTTGTTCATCATTGTCCAAACTTATATTCAAGTCATCGTCTATAATTGGGAGCTTGAAAGTAATTGATTTTAGCCATTGTCCGTTAGGCTGTT
>QWCB01000409.1_pt1 | contig 48010 bp, 46 predicted proteins | sample 1972511 | NCBI WGS metagenome assembly QWCB01 (sample SAMN09866719, study PRJNA288562) | Human gut metagenome isolate term5_stool, whole genome shotgun sequencing... | isolation source: gut | host: Homo sapiens | place: USA: California | reverse complement strand
TATTTCGGCGGGCAGTGCGCGCTATGCTGTACAGGTGGTGGTTTACAACAGCAGTGATTTTGAAATGACTCTGTACGATGTAACGCGGGCAGAGAAAAGTCGCATTCTGAAACAGCAGATGAGCAACAACATAACCCACGAACTCCGCACTCCGGTGAGCAGTATTCGGGGATATATCGAAACAATTCTCGAGTGCAAGGGCTTGTCGGACGACCGCAAACGCTATTTTCTCGAGCGTGCATACACTCAGGTCATAAGACTCAGCGAACTCATCCGAGATGTAGCCATAATAACAAAAGTTGAAGAGGCTCCGGAAACCATGCACAAGGAAACTCTGATGCCGTGTGAGATTGTAAACGATGTGATTGAGGAATTGGATTCGAGAATAAAGGATGCCGATATGCAGGTTTACAACCGCATCGACCCCGAAATAAAGATTTTCGGCAACTATTCTTTCTCTATCAAAAGATTTGTTCAAAAGATCAACAAGCTGTCTGCCCGGGGCCTTAACCCAAGTTCCGTTTGTAGCATCTTGTGAAGAGTGATCTATCTCATAATATGATTCGAAGCCTCTAAAATGGTCAAGTCTGATAATATCATAACATTGAAGCGCAAAAGCAAACTTATCATAAATAAATTTAAAGTTATCTTTTTCTGAGTTTTGAAAGTCATATACCGGATTTCCCCAAATCTGACCTTTATCAGAAAATTGATCCGGCGGAACACCGGCGACTTTGTAAGGACTTCCGTCCTCATTTAACTTGAAGTTTTCTCTGTGAAAATAAACTCTGTGAGAATCAAAGGCCTCAAAGAAAGGAACATCACCAAAAAGAGAAATATTTTTGCTGTTTGCATAAGATTTTATTTTTGAAAACTGAATAAAGAATAGGTACTGAATGAACATTACCTCTTCTTGAAAACTTTCGAAAGTTTTAGATTCAAAACATTGGTTTTTCGCGTTCATCATACGAACACAAATATATTTTGAATATTCAAAAATCCATTCTTTGTTTTCTTCGAGAAAAGAGAGATAATCTTTGGATTTTTCCGACAAACCTCTTTTAGCCGCTCTGTGCAGAAGTAGATTTTTATTTTCTGTTAAAAATTTATAGTCAATCTTTCTTGAATTTTCCCTTTTTAATATCTCAATTTCCGATTCTTTCAAAAGACCTTTTTCAGTCAAATCTACAAGACTTATTAAAAGAGGGTTGCCCGCAAAAGGAGACATTGTCTTATACGGAGAATTATATTCTTCATATAAAGTAGGGCCAACAGGCAAAATCTGCCAAACAGATTGTCCGGAAGCCACGAGAAAATCCACAAAATCTCTTGCTTCAATCCCCAAAGTTCCTATTGAATAATCTGACGGCAAAGAAAATATAGGCAATAATATGCCCGATGTTTTTGGCATAATTATTTCTTTTCTTCTACGATACTTCCGCTGAAAGAAGGATCGGTATCCTGTATAGAACTTATATAATATTCAGATTTAGATTTTGATTTATTTCTAAGTGTTATTTTCACATATTTACTCGGAGACGGTTTTACAATATTTCCGTTTTCATCCAAGACTGTATCTCTGCCGGAAAGATAAGCGACAGTTAATATTGTTGAATTTTTCTTTTTCTCTATATCTGTTATTTTGGGAGTATAAATAGGATCAACACCGGTTATCGGTAACTTATATGCTTTTGAAGCAGAATCATATTCAAATTCATATGAACCGGTTGATATAGTCTGATGTTTGGGCTTTATGGAATCTCCGTAAAGAGATAAAAATTCCTTGTCTACATCGGTAATCGGAAGAATTACTTTATCGTCGACAATTTTATATTTTCCTGTATCGACGCCCTTTATCAGAATCGACCAAATGGAAGAATCCAAAAGTTGAACCATATCTGCTTTGGTAATGTCATCAAAGGTTGACGGATCATTCATTACAACGGGAAAAATCATCTTCTCAAAATTTTTCTTAGTTATATCCGTTTTATCTGTTGCCTTTATTATTCCTTTAGTTATAAAAAAGATCGAGAAAACTATTCCGACAATCGCCATAATGAAAACAAATATGCCGAGCGGATATGCCCATTTTTTTCTTAATTTCTTGTCTTTCATATTTACTCCCTGATTTGATAATTTCCTAAGATTTTGTATTTATATGTTTGAAGCTCTTTCAGTCCCATCGGACCTCTTGCATGTAGCTTTTGAGTGGATATGCCAATTTCCGCTCCGAAGCCAAAGCAACCTCCGTCGGTAAATCTGGTTGATGCATTAACATAAACGCAGGCACTGTCAACTTCATTTAAAAACTTTTCTGCCTTTTCCTTTGATTTCGTAATTATCGCATCACTGTGATGTGTTGAATATTCATCCAAATAATCAATAGCTTCGTCAATATCTTCTACAATTTTACAGGAAATCACATTTGAAAGAAACTCCGCTTTATAATCTTCATTTGTAGCCCTCTTTAATGTCGGCACAATTTTCAATGACTCTTCACAGCCCCTTATCTCTACGCCTTTATCTGTAAGGCGTTTTGCTATTAGAGGTAAGGCAGTTTTTGCTATATTCTTGTGAATTAACATTCCCTCAGCCGCATTGCAAACAGAATTTCTCTGTGTTTTTGCATTGTCAATTATATCAACTGCTCTATCAATGTCGGCAAATTCATCTACATAAATCGTGCAGTTTCCGACACCCGTCTCAATTGTCGGTATCTTACTGTTAGATTTTACACTTTGAATAAGTCCGGCACCGCCCCTTGGAATAACAAGATCAATAGTTTCAGACTGATTCAACAGAATATTTATGTTTTCTCTGTCATAATCATCAAAAAGACAAATTGTATCCGGATTGATGTTTAAGTCTTCCAGTGTTTTGCGCATAAGTTTACAAAGAAATGCATTTGTATATTTTGCGTCACTTCCGCCTTTTAAAACAATCGCATTTTTAGACTTTATCGCAAGACAAGCAGCGTCTACATTGACATTTGGTCTTGACTCAAATATAACGGCAATTACACCAAAAGGAACACTCACCTTTTGAATTTTAAGTCCGTCAACCGTTTCAAATTCATGTAAAACTTTACCGCAAGGAGAAGGAAGTTTAGCTAAACTTTTTGTTGCCTCAGCCATAAGTAAAATTCGTTCTTCACTGAGTAGGAGTCTGTCAATTAAATTAGATTTTAAATTTTCTTCTCTCGCAAATGCAATATCTTTTGAATTTTCTGAAATTATCTTTTCTTTTTGTTTGATTATATTTTCAGAAATTGCAATTAAGATTTCATTTATCTTTTCATCGGAAAATAGGGCCAGTTGCTTGCTTGCAACCTTCGCTCTTTTACCTATATTTTCAAGTTCTCTGTTTTTCATTTTTCTCAAAAGGCGCAAAATATGTACCTATTCTCTCTCCTGCCAAAGCTTTATATATATTGTCGGGATTCTCCCCTTTTAAAATTATTGTCTCAATAGAACTGTCTCTTGCAATTTTTGCAGCCATCAACTTAGTAGTCATTCCGCCGGTTCCGAATTTTGAAGCACTGCCCTTTGCAATTTCGATAATTTCCGGTGTTATCTCATCGACTACGGAAATTAAATTCGCTCCGGTTTCTTTTGGGTTTCTGTCATATAGTCCGTCTATATCGGTCAACATAATCAAAGTATCTGCAGATATAAGTTTTGCTACCTGTGCGGAAAGAGTATCGTTATCGCCGAAAACAATTTCATCGGTTGCAACCGCATCATTTTCATTGACGATCGGCAGAACATTCATATTAAGCAAAGCTTTAAAGTTATTCAATAAATGTTCGCGTCTGTCCTTTTTTTCAAAATCTTCTTTAGTTATCAAAACCTGTCCGATAGTGTGTCCAAAGTCGGAAAAAAACTTATCATAAATAAACATAAGTTCATTTTGACCCACCGCGGCAGCAGCCTGTCTCGAAGGAATGTCGTTTGGAAAATCTGTAATTCCAAGTTTTCCAAATCCGGCTCCGATTGCACCCGAAGTAACAAGTACAACTTTAACACCCGAATTTTTAAGATCTGACAAAACACGAGTGAGTGCAAAAATCAATTTTAAGTTTAGTTTTCCGTTTTCATAGGTCAGAGTAGAAGTTCCGACCTTAAAGACTATTGTCTTCATGCTTTGCACACTGCATCACCGTAAAAAATTATAACACAAGAAATATATATATTCTACCACTCAAGAAATCACTTTTATTTATATATAAACTGCAAATATATGTAAAAGACACCGGAAAATCGGTGCCTTTTTATTTATTTTATTTTCCCCATCTTAAGATATAAATACAAACTTTCCGTCTTCCCCACTGATAACATTCGCTTGCACTGTCCATATAGAGATCAACTATGGTTGATCCTTTTCGTGCAAAGCCTCCTGTATCGGCAGCAATTGCATATCCATAAACTTTTTTGCCGTCGGCGGAAACTATATACATCTCTGTTCCATAGGGAATCTGTCTTGGATTCACCGCAACCAAACCGGACTGAGCTATCGCACCTGTTGCGGTTCTTCCGCTTCCTCGATAGGAAGAAATATTGCAAGTATAAGCTGTAGAACCTCCGCTTATCATTTTGAGATAATTTGTAGGTATTCCATCTGATGAAAGAGAATATCTTGACGGTAAAGCTTTTTTAGAAATCTGTTTTTTTCTTCCTTTAACATGAACCCTGGTTCCATGACCGACGACTTTATTTACGGGTTTTTTTATTAACTTAGAATTTGTCAAAGTTGATTTACTGAGTTTACCGTTTACATATTTGTCCTTGTATGTGTTTTCTTGACTTCCGTTTTTTCCCTCGGTAATAACTTTTTTATGTCCTACATAACCTTTGTTATTATCAACATTTACTGTCTTATATTTTATTGTTTCGATAACAGTTCTTGTCTTATACTCAACTCTGTAAATCTCAACAGAACTTCCTTTTTCTATTACCGATGTTAGCGGAACAGAAGTCTCATCATTTTCATTGAGTGAAATTTGAAGTTTATTTAAAACTTGTTCTAAAGTTTCACCGTCTACTTTACACGAATAGATTTTACCGTTGTCCGAAACGGTAACAAAATCTTTTCCTGTAACAACAATCCTCATTCCGTCTTTAAGATTTTCATCCAAATTATAATTTACCGAGTCACCGTCTGCCAGTTGAATTTTAGATTTTATTATTGCATCTTTGACAGAGCCTGCCATATTTAATTTTGATTGCAGAACAGCTCCGTAATATACCTCAACATTCGCCGCTCTTTTTACTTTAATTACGGAAGTTTCTCCGACCTTAAATTTACTTAGATCTAATTCATCATTTGGTTTAAGCTTTATTTTTGCTTTTTCTACAATTTTTTTTGGTTCATAACTTCTTGTTTTCACTACATCGACTTTATTATCATGTTCCAAAGTCACCTGGTATTCGCTCGTTGCATACGCTGTAACAGAACTTATCATCAAGATAAATACAACCAACGTAGCGACCCATTTTGATTTGTTGATTTTGTCTTTGTTAATTTTTATCATAAACTCTCCTTGCCTTCTACTTTTCAAAAGGCAATAGAATTTTATTTGATTAAAAATTTAAAATCAACTTTTTTAAACTCAACTTTTTGTGAAAAATGCACAAATACTCACGGTTTGAAAGTCTCATTTGAGAAAAAATCTTCTATTATAAAAGTTACAACCTTGTAATCTTTGTGCAAAACGATAAATATTACAAAAGAGTTACATTGTGCAATATAAATAAAAAAGAAGCAATCAAGATTGCTTCTTTTGTTTAGAATTTGGGTTGATTTTATAAAAATAGCAAATAATATTTTTTTACTTTTTGTCGATTGAACTGTAATCACTCAGTGAATCAACCAAATCTTTATTTGAATCTTTCATATTGGGAGTCATTTTTGAGTTGTTTACATGCTTGATAATCGCAATAACTATCAAAGCAATAACTGCAATAGCCGCAATTGAAAAGATTGCAATTATCCATTTTGGGAAAACTACCTTACTTTTTCCTGAGGCAGCATTATCATTAAACTTAACCTTTATTGTATATTCAGTTTTATTTCCGTCAGGTGTATTAACCGTAACAGTTATTAAATTATCTTCGTTTGGAACGAGTTTATCTGCACCTGTAACTGTAACATCAGCCTTAGGATCTTTCGGTTTAGCCTTAATATCAAGGCTTTTCACGCTGGATGGAACCTCTACTACATAATACGGAATAGTCGGATCAAAATCAGGATTCAGTGGATATAATCCGTCGTTTACTTTCAATGTTTTTAGTAAAACATCTTCACTTTTGTCTATTCTGATCGCCGATTGAGGGTCAGTTGTTTCTGCCACTGTATAAACCGGAACTTTTGAAATCGGTGCAAATGTAAATCCGGGTGCGCTGTTACGATTTCTTTTTTTCGTGGTAGTGGTTCGAGAATATGTAGGACGAGTTGTTTTATTTGTAGATGGTTTTGTCGTGTTATCATCCGGTTTTTTCTTTGTTGTAGAAGTTGTTGTACTTGCTTCTACAACTTTTACAACCTTTGTTGCGGTAAGTGTTGTAGGTGTATCCGAGCCTTTCTCCTTAACCGTCAGGTTAACCGTAAAAGTAAATGTATCGTTTACTTTAGGTGTTCCGTCAACCTCAGCAAAGAAAAACAGATTTGCTTTTTCACAAGGTGTGGATATTTTAAATTTTCCACCGGATTCCATTTCCGGATACGGAGAACCTGCAGCTTTAGTTATAGCTGCCTGAGTAGACGAATTTGAAGGGGTCACAGTAAAATTGCCTTCAATAGATTCAATAACCTGCCCCGTAGAAGGTCTGATCTTCAAAATCAAAGATATATTATCAATATTGTCAATAGCTACTGTATCTTTACCCAGCAAACCTGTAGTTGAAGGTTCGGCGAAAGCAGTAAGCGAAAGTATTAACACAAAACATACAGTGATAAAAACAGCCAACGTCTTTTTAATGCTTTTCATGATATTCATCTCCTATCGATTGAAAACACAAAATCATATAAAGATTCTATCTTTAATTTAATAAAATGTCAATAATTTATTAAGTATATTATAGTTATTTTTCACAAAATTATTTACCGGTTGACAATATATTCAAAGCTTTGGAGATATGTGGATCCTCTTGATCTTTCATTATTCCCAGTCTTTCTCTTTGTTTGTCGGTCAAAGGAATAGGATAATCCGGATTGAGTCCTGTCTTATCATAAGGGATTCCGCTTAGCGGGTAAATTTCTGCAACCGACAATACAACCGCACTTCCGTCACTGAATTGAAAAACCTCTTGCATGGTTCCGATACCGGCTGTTTTTTCACCTATTAGTTCTGCTTTTCCAAATTCTTTAAGATCGCAGGCAAAAAGTTCGGCAGGTCCACTTGTCTTATTTGATACTAAACATAAAATAGGCAAGGTAATCTGCTGAGCATCGGAAGAAAATGTTTTTATAATCTCATTATCTTTATTTTTTGCGATTGCGATTGCCTTTATTCCCGAGCTTCCGACAGGAACAATGAGATCTAAGGCAGAAGCCGCATTTTCTATATTGCCTTTGCTTGTATTTCTAAGATCTATAATTATAGAAGAAGCTTTTTGTTTGCTTATTTTTTTAAGGACCTCATCAAGTTGGTCCTTTGTGTTACCATAAAAAGCATTTATTTTTATATAAGCAATATCTCCTATCATTCTATAAGTAACAGTATTCAAACTAAAGCCCATAACTAAATTAACAGATATGTTTTTTCCGTCTCGTCTGTATGTAATGTCAACGGATGATAGCTTCTCTCCATACAGCTTCTTTATTAAATCACTGCTGTTCGATTCGTTTACTTCATCATCACCGACTTTTATAATTTCGTCTCCGAGTATTATTCCTGCATTGGCAGATGACGAGTTCTCAGCAACATCCGTTACCGTAATAACATTTTTTTCTTTGTTATATTTACAAGTCAAGCCTGTTCCGGCAACCTTACCGGCAAGTCTGTTCTTATATATAATGTAATCTTCGGCACTCAAGTAAAAACTCGACTCATCGTTAAGTCCGTTTACATAACCGGCTGACAAGCCCTTGCTTAAAAGTTCATTGTCTATAGGTTTATAATATTTCTTCCTTACAAGTTCATCAATACTTGCCACTTGCTTATACATACCGGTTCTGTTAGGTAAGTTTTCAATAAGCTTATTATATATTCCTATGGAAGATCCCATTGTGATAGCAATTGTCAAGACAACCGCCAAAATCAAAACGGATATCATTGTTGAAACACTGACTTTTTTCTTCATTATTGCTCCTATAATTATCTTTTAGGCATTGGCGGCATATACGGCAATGGATTTTGAAGTTTATGATTTATTCTGACTTCCAAATGCAAATGCGGACCCGAGCTGTTACCGGTACTTCCCATATATCCTATAACATCTCCGGCTTTTACCTTTTGACCGTCGACTGCGGCAAAACCGGACATATGTCCATAAAGAGTAACAAATCCGTCTCCGTTATCAACTGTTGCATGATTACCGTAAGACCAGTGCAAATGTCTAATATGAAAAACCCCGTCATGTGCCGCATGAATAGCCGTTTTCTTATTACCGCAACTGATATCAAGACCCTGATGAAAATCAGAAGCTGTAGAACCGTTTATAGTATATGTTCTTCTTCCGTAATAAGAAGAGATATATCTGTCCCTTTCCCAAATGGGACAAACAAGCTTTCCGACATTACCCGAGCCTGTTGAAATCTGAGAATTCAAATAAGCATTATATTCCTGTCTCTCTTTTTCCATTTGTCTCAGATAAATTGTTGTTAACTTTTTACTCGTTGAAATTTTTGTCATTTCCGCTTGATAAGCATTAACGGCACTGTCAAGTTTGGCTCTTTCAGCAGCAACTTTCTTTTGTGAAGCAATTTCTGTTTGTTTGTCGGACTCAATTGTTTTTTTACTGTTTTCAAGCGTTTCTATCTTAGCCTGCTTTGACTTCTTGCTTAATTGAATTTTAAGAATAGCGGCTTTTACTTTGTTCACAAGTTTCATATCATTTTCGGATACATTTTTCATAAGCTCTATTCTTGTTAAAAGTGAAGTGATACTGTCGGAAGATAAAATAACTTCTATTGTAGAACTTTCTCCTGACATATATATTGCACGAAGTCTTTTACAAAGCTTTTCCTCGTTTTCATTTATAATTTTTTCCTGATCTGCGATTTGAGCGTCTAAAGTTGCTATTTCAGAATTAAGTGTTTTGATTTGACTTTCGCAACTGTCAATACGACTGTTGAGCGCATTAATTTTATCTTGATACGCTCTTATAACTGCATTGAGCCTGTTAGCTTCTGTCAGAGCAGGTAAGGCGGCCTTTTTTGTCTCCGCTTCCTGCTTGTCAAGATACGCCAGTTGTTTGTCCAACGCCTTTATAGTTTCATTTATTTCTCCTATTGACTTAGCACTTGCTTTTTGAGGTACTGCAAAAGAAAAGCAGGTGAAAATCAAGATGGTTGTGAGAAAAACAGAAATTATCGATGAAAATTTTTTCTTATCAGACATCATACAGAACACTTCCTTCATCTTTAAGATATTTTTTGAGTGAAACCGCACTTCCTACAACACCTGCCGTTATACCAATAAACAAGAATAATAAAATTAAAGGTAAAATAAATGGTAAAACAGGCAGAACTTTCATTGTAAGCATCATCGTTCCCGGGCCTATTAAGCTTTTGACAATTGAATAAACGCCAATAACTATCGCCAGTGATATTGCACTCGATATGCTTCCGATTGCAAAGCCTTCAACCATAAACGGTAATCGAACAAATTTGTTCGTCGCTCCGACTGCTTTCATAATACTGATTTCTCTTCTTCTGCTATAAATGGCGACTTGAATCGTGTTTGAAATAATAAACAGAGAAACTGCAAGTAACATTCCTATTATACCTGCACAAATGGCTGTAACAGAAGTTCTGAATTTTGAAAGTTTTTTTGCTAAGTTTCCGTTTTCTCTGATACTTATAATATAGGGATAAGTTTTTATTTTAGCGGTTATATCATCATAGTTTTTCATGCTTTTTAGTGTTACCTTGTAAGCATCAGGCAAAGGATTTTTGTCAAGTCCGCTTAAAACAGTTGCGTCTTTTCCCAATGATTCAAGTTGCTTTTTGAAAGAAACTTCTTTCGGAATATATTCAACACGTGCAACTTTTTCCGTCGATTCTATTTTCTTTCTGAGCACCTCTTTTTGTTCTGCGGAAGAACCGTCTTGAATGAAGACCATCACCACATTTTCGGATTCAATTTTGCCGATCATATTATTTATGTTTGCAAAAACTAAAATTGCAAATCCGATCATTATAAGACATGAGGTCAACACAACGATTGAAGCAACAGACATAAGCTTATGTGTAACTAAGCTCTTAAATCCCTGTTTTATCAGATATGAATAACTTCCGGTTTCACGCCTTTTGTTCTTTCTTTTCGGAACAATCGGAGTTTCTTCGGCAGATAAATTGTCTTTTCTTTTTTTACTCATTTTTCTCCGTCCTCAAGATATTTTGAATAATCATTTTCAAGCTCAAACTGTCCGCTTAAAGCTTTTTTGATAATCTCAGTTTTTTCTTCCTTATTCATTTTTTTGATATCTTCATCTATTTTTGGCGGAGTTTTCTTTTGTCTTGCATAGTTTGAAAGTATCTTCTGCTTGTAAAGTGCCTCTTCATTTTTTTTGTTATATGTGATTCTGTCCTTGTGCATTCCTTTGGGAATATCTGAAATAATTTCTCCTTCATCAATACAAATTAATCGATGATCATATTTTTTAACAAGCTCATGTTCATGGGTTACCATGATTACCGTAGTTCCATTTTCATTAATTCGGTTCAACAAATTAACAATGTCAAGAGACATTTCGGGGTCTATATTCCCGGTAGGTTCATCTGCGATTATTATGTCCGCATTATTTACAAGAGCTCTCGCAAGTGCTGCTCTCTGCTGTTCACCGCCCGAAATTTTTTCGGGAAGTTCACGAGCCTTTGACGATAAACCGACCAAGCTCAAAACATAGGGAACCCTTTTTCTTATTTCATGTTCCGAAGCTCCGATAACTCTCATGGCAAATGCAACATTATCATAAACCGTCATAGTAGGTATGAGTCTGAAGTCTTGAAAAACAATTCCCATAGTTCTTCTAAAATATGGAATTTCGCTTTCTTCCATATTATTTAAATTAAAATCATTTATTGTAACATTACCGTTTGTAGGCAATTCTTCTCTGAAAATTGTCTTTAAAAGTGTGCTCTTTCCGGAACCGGAAGATCCGACAACAAAGACAAATTCTCCTCTTTCTATCTTAAAACTAACGTTTTTAAGAGCCACTGTCCCGTTAGGGTAGACTTTGGAAACGTTTTTAAATTCTATCAAAATATATCCTCCGAATAATCTGTGTAAAGTATATTAGCTTTACCTAAGGTTTTATTTTCCTATATATAATTTATAACCTTAAATCAAAGCAAAGTCAAGAATATCAGCTATCTTGCGATAATTTTTTGACTTTATGAAATTATACCACAGCGAAAAAATAATTGTAACCCTTTTGTAACAATTTAAGTCCATAAAAAGATTTAAAAAACAATAGACTTATCAAAACCATTTTGATAAGTCTATTGAATAATTTATAAATTTTAATATTTAGCAGGTTTTGTATCCAAATATTTTTGGACCATTAAGGCTACTTTAAAAACAATCGCGTCGTCAAATTCTCTCAAATCCAACCCTGTAAATTTTTTGATTTTTTCAAGTCTGTAAACAAGAGTATTTCTGTGAACATATAGTTTTCTTGAAGTTTCGGAAACATTTAAGTTGTTTTCAAAGAATTTTTGAATTGTTTCAAGTGTTTCTCTGTCCATACTTTCGATTGAACCCTTTTTGAAAACTTCTTTCATAAACATTTCACAAAGGGTTGTGGGCAATTGATATATAAGCCTTGCAATTCCAAGATTTTCATAGTTGACAATGGGCTTTTCCATATCAAATACTTTGCCGACTTCAAGCGCAACCTGTGCTTCTCTGAATGAACCTGCCAAATCTTTAAGCGAAGTTACAATTGTGCCGATACCAATCTGTGATTTTCCAAAAAAATCAGTCGAAAGTGAGTCGCAGATAGACTGAGCCAACTTCTGCAATTCATCATTGGTGGTGTCTTCCTTGACTTCCTTTACTACAGCGATATCAGTATCATTTATTGTAATGACAAAATCTTTTTTCTTTTCCGGGAAAAGATTTTGAATTAAATCATAGGCAGGTAAACTCTTCTTTGAATCCATTCTGACAATTAAAACTGCTCTTGGAATTTCAATATCAAAATGAAGTTCTCTTGCCTTTAAATAAATATCACCGGGTAAAATGTTATCGGTTATTATATTCTTAACGAAGTTTCCTCTGTCATATTTTTCATCATACAGTTTTTTAGTATTTGCAAGAGAAATCGCAATTATTTTAATTAAATCCTCATAGGATTCATTCGCATTCTCAATGAAAACGGCGTTCTCTAATTTTTGACCAAAACCAAAAGGAAAATAAAGATCACCGTTTACAATTACTGATTTATTTGGAACAAAAACGTCAGATACGGAAACATTTTTAGTATCTCCGATTTTGCTGAGTTCAGTGCATGCAATTATTGATGTTGTAGCATCGATTACCCCGACATTGTTATTTACAAGGTCTTTTACCTGTTGCAAATAACCTTGAAAAAGTTTGTTAGACAAATTCTTTCCTCCTTTTTTGTGTAAAATAACTAATGCTTTATACATTTTACATATTTTTTGAAAAATATTCAAGACTAATTGACTAAAAATATCGTAATAAAAGAAATGTTTACAATTTAACAAGCAAAAAAAGAATCGTTTCAATCGAAACGATTCTTTTTAATCATTTATATTTATTTTTGGTTTTTTAAATTTGTTGTAAATTTCTCCAGTCTTTCATTAGCCGACAAAAGCTCTTTTGAAGAGGATCCCAAGACTTCAATTATATATTCGACAGCTGATTTCTTAAAACTGTTTGCCCAGTTTTTAGCTTCAGTTCTGATTATATCTGCTTCAGTTTGAGCATTGGTCAACATCTTTTTCGATTCAGCCTTAGCGTTTGTAAGATCGATATCAGCCTCAGACTTTTCTTTGTTGGTCTTCTTTTGAAGTTCTTGCGCTTCACTTTTTGCTTTACTCAAAAGGTTGTTCGCTTTATTTTCGGCATCTGTGATTATTTCCTTAGCTTTTGCTTCGGCTCTTTTCACTGTTTCCTGAACAGAGACAATTTCATCAGATTTTTTTTCGGCCTGTTTTATTATTTCTTTTTCTTTTTCTTCAGCCTTTGCAACAATTTCCGAATAGTATTTGTCGGCAGCCTTCTTTTTTTCGTCAAATTCGGTTTTCGATTTTATTGCAAGTTCGCTTGCATTTTTATTTGCAGTTGATATTTTTTCTTTCGCATCTTCAGAGGCTTTTTGCAGAATGGATCCTCTCTCCGAAACAAGAATCTGAGCTTCTTTAATCTCTTTCGGAAAATTCATCCTCATATTTTCAATAACGGTATTGATATCTTCCGGATCAATCGAAACTCTGCCTGAAAAAGCTTGCGGTTTCCCGTTATCGACAATTTCTTCTATTTGGTTAATATATTCTTCAAATACAGACATTTTATTTCCTTCCCAATTTATTTAATATATCTTCTTTAACACATTCAGGTACAAAATCTGAAATATCACCGCCAAGGCTGGCAATCTGTTTTACCATAGAAGAACTTAAGAATAGATTGTTCTTGTCAGCGGCAATAAAAACAGTCTCCAACTTCGGATAAATTTCCTTATTCGTTACAGCTTGCTGAAATTCGTTTTCAAAATCGGAAACAGCTCTCAATCCTTTAACAATTATATTAATATTATTCATTTTTGCATAATTTGCAAGCAATCCGTCATAAAAATCGACAACAACATTTTCTTGTCCTTTTATGGCTCTGTTGATAAAATCCATTCTCTCTTCAACGGAAAACGAATTTTTCCCAATCTTTTGCTGATTTTGCAATATAAGCACTATGACTCGATCAAACATTTCAGACGCTCTGTTAATAACATCTAAATGTCCGTTTGTAATAGGATCAAAACTACCGGGACAAATTACTGTCATTTTTTACCTCTTTTTATATTTTATTATTTTCACTCTTCCGTATTTATATGTTTTAATAATTTCCAAAAATTCAGGCATCTGCGGTTCTTTATCACTGCTGTCTAATTCACATAAAACAATCGCTTCATCGTTAAGAATACCTTCAAGGAGTTTGAGTGTTTTTGAGGTCAAATCTTTTCCGTAAGGAGGATCCATAAAAACGATATCAAATGTCTTATACATTTTTTTGAGATACGACAAAACGTCTTCACGAATTACAAGAGCATTATCATAGAATTTTACTTTTTTTAAGTTTTCTTCAATAACTTTCACCGCTTTTTCATTTTTCTCAATGAAAACTGCATTTTTTGCACCTCTGCTGAGAGCCTCTATTCCCAATGCACCGCTGCCGGCGTATAAATCAAGGACAGATTTTCCGTCTATATCGAATTGAATAGACGAAAAAATTCCCTCTTTAGCTCTCGAAGAAGTCGGTCTGGTTATTTCATCGTCGGGATAATTAAGTTTTGTTCCTCTTGTTTTTCCCGATATTACTCTCATATTTTCTCCTTTGTAATTTCTGTTATTATCTCATTTTTTTTTATTATTTTCAATATAATAATATCTATGCTTATCAATAGATAAATATCTACTTGATCTTATCTCTTTTACTTCTGTGAAATGTTATGGCAAATCGATGAACCTCTTCCTGTATCATAGAGATAAAGTTAAAGGCAAGAGTTTTATCCTGCAAGGTAATTTTTCTGTTCCCGTCTGTTATCATATCGGTCCTGTGCTTTCTGTCTTTTTTCATGGCAAAAACGGGAATATTTTTTATATTTCTGTCATTTAATGCTTTTATAGCAGCATCTGCCTGAGGTAATCCGCCGTCAATTAAAATTAAGTCCGGCAAAGTTTCAAAGGCTCTGTCATTTTTATCCTTTTTATTATATTCGCCGAATCGACGATATATTACTTCGTAAACCGAAGCGGTATCATCTCCCGGTGTTGCTGTTTTTATATTGAATTTACGATAATTACTCTTTTTCGGTTTACCGTTTTCATATACAACCATAACACCGACAGGATCTTGCGTTGCAGTATGAGACATATCATAAGCTTCAATATATTGAGGAGAATTTTCAAGTCCCAAAGCAATTTTCAGCTCGCCCGCCATATTTGAATATCTGTCTTTTTTCATGTATGCAAGAAGTTTTTGTCTTGCATTTTTCTTTGCCATCAAGACAAGTTTTCTCTGATCACCGATTTTCGGAACATGTATTTTAACTTTTCTCTCTCCCTTAAAGCTTAAAAACTTTTCTATAAGTTCCATATCATTTAACTCAAACTCGACATATACAGTCGGAGGAATGTTTTCACGATCAAAATAAAATTGCTTTATAAATTGTTCGGTCATTGTTCGGTCATCATCATATATTTCAGTTACATAAGAATATGTGTCAAAGATTACACCATATTCAAAGCTCATAACGTAAAAACTGATTTTGTCCTGCATCTTAGCGGTTGCAATAACATCCTTAAATTCATCTTTCGATACAACTTTTTGCGAAGAACTCATTGATTTAATTGCATTTATATTATCTCTTAGTTTGGCGGCCGCTTCAAAATTCAGATTAACGGACTCTTTTTGCATTTTTTCTTCAAGTTCATTAAGGACTTCCTTATTTTTACCCAAAAGCAATTTTTTCGCAGCTTCAATATCATTTAGGTATTCTTCATGCGTTATATATCCGCAACAAGGCGCCTTGCAAAGACCTATGAAATAATCGAGGCATGGTCTTTTTAACTTTCTTGTAAAATTCTTTCCGCAAGACGGCAATTTAAAAATTTTCTTTGCTTGCGCAACAGATTTTTTTACTTGATAAGAACTTATATAAGGCCCGATATATGTTGAATTTTCTTTTTCTTTTCTGTATGAGAAATTGAGATGAGGCCATTTGTCGTTCGTTATTTCAACATAGGAATATCCTCTGTCGTCTTTCAGTAGAATATTGTATTTCGGAGAATGAAGTTTAATAAGATGGCATTCTAAAATAAGAGCTTCAAATTCGCTGTCCGCAAGTATTAGCTCAAAGTCATCAATTTGTTCGACCATTTTTCTGACTTTAACACTATGCGACTTATCATTTTGGAAATAACTCGAAACTCTGTTATTCAAATTCTTTGCCTTGCCGACATAAATAATTTTGCCGCTCTTATCTTTCATAAGATAACAGCCGGGATCTTTTGGCAAATTTTCAATTTTTTCTTTTAGACGATCATTCATATTTTTCATTATAACAAAAAACACACCGATTCGGAGAAACCCAAATCGATGTGTAAAATTTATTTTTATTCTGCAAAACCCGATTCAACTAATTTAACGAGTTCTTCGACAGCCTCTTCTTCATCAGGTCCGCCTGCCATTATTCTGATTTGGGCGCCACCCATGATACCTAATGAAAGCACTCCCAAAAGACTCTTTGCATTAACTCTTCTTTCATCTTTTTCAACCCAAATGGAAGATTTGAATTCATTTGCCTTTTGAATAAAGAAAGTCGCGGGACGCGCATGTAAACCCACCTGATTTTGAACTTTTACATCCTTAACATACATAATATATTCTCCGTTCAATTCCTTGATTTTCTTTGTATATCTACATATTGAGATTATCTTTCCCAAAGATTTTCTATATTATAGACACAAAGAACACTTCGGTCAATAGTAAAAACTCACCAAAATAAAAATAGGCGTTGATTTTAGTCTAAGGGAACAAAGCTCAGACCTGTTTGCTTTGATTATTTGTTGATTTTGACAACTATCGTTAATATTTAGTCCTTTGTTACTTGTTTTTTTGAACATATTTATCGTATAAATCGGGTCTTCTTGATTTTGTTCTCTCTAAAGATTTTTCTTTTTTCCACAAGTCAACCTTTTTATGATCGCCCGAAAGCAAAACTTTTGGGACTTCCAAATCTTTCCAAATAGCCGGTTTTGTATATTGAGGGTATTCGAGCAAAATATCATAATGACTTTCATTTATGTAAGACTCATCGGAACTTAAAACCCCCGGTAATAGCCTTATTACACTGTCGGCGATGACACAGGCTGCAATTTCTCCGCCTGTCATTACATAATCACCGACAGAAAGTTCCTCGTCGCCGATAAAATCAATTATTCTTTGATCAAAACCCTCATATCTCCCACAAACGAGCATAAGATTTTTCTTTTTACTTAAAATTTTGCACTTTTCCTGATTATACAGATTCCCGCTCGGAGTCAGAAAAATAACATAAGGTTTTTCATCAAAGTCCTTTGTTATACTCTTATATGCATTGTAAATCGGATCCGCACTTAAAATCATACCACTTCCGCCACTGTAAGGCGTGTCATCAACTTTACCGTGTTTATCACTTGTATAGTCACGAATATCGTGATAATAGATTTCAAAAAGATTCTTTTTAAGCGCCCGTTCAAATATCGAAAACTCTAAAAAATTTTGGATTTTTTCCGGAAAAACCGAAAGAATATCAATCCTCATCTTCAAATATTCCCTTCATTGGTTTGATTTTTACAACACCGGAGTCCGTATCAACAGATTTTATAACTTCTTTTATTGCCGGAAGAAAGAATTCTCTGTCGCCTTTTCTTATCTGCCAAACATCGTTTGCGGGAAGGATCATGACATCGGAAATCTTACCGTAAACTTCCCCCGTTTCACAGTCTGTAACCTTAAGTCCTTTAATTTCGCAAATATAGAATCTGCCATCCTCAAGCTTGGGAGCTTCTTCGCGTTTAACATATATCTGCTTATTTATAAGACTCTTTGCAATTTCAACTGTATCAACATTTACAAGCTTCAGCAAAAAAATGTTTTTGTGCTGTCTTGAGTAATCAACAATATAATTTGTATGATTTTCACCCAAATAAACACTCTTAAAATGCGAAAAAAAATCAAAGTCGTCACAGAGCGGATAAACTTTAAGCTCTCCTTTTATTCCATGAGTCGATACGATTTTTCCTATATTCAGATATTTAACTTTCATAATAAAAAGTTGAGGCGGCAATTTCTCGCCGCCTTAAGCATTAGCTTTAGTCTATTTCAACTGCAACTCTTTGGTCTTGGCGATTTGCTGTTGCACGCATGATTGTGCGAATAGCTTTTGCCACTCTTCCCTGTTTTCCGATTACACGACCCATATCTTCTTCTGCAACATGAAGATGATAAACTACAATGCCGCTCTCATTCGGTTCGTCAACTTCCACACTGATTTGATCCGGGTCGTTAACAAGGCCTTTTGTAATCTCAATTAAAAGCTCTTTCATAAAATCCTCCTATTTAATAACTCCTGATTTTTTCAGAAGTGCTTTTACTGTTTCCGTGGGTTTAGCCCCATTTTGCATCCACTTTTGAGCTTTTTCTTCATCTACTTTAAGCTCAACAGGATCTGAAAGTGGGTTATAGTGCCCTATTTCTTCAATGAATCTACCGTCTAAAGGATATCTTGAGTCAGCCACTACAATTCTGTAAAATGGTGCCTTCTTTCCACCCATTCGACGAAGTCTGATTTTTACTGCCATTATAATTCCTCCAAAAATTAAGTTTATATGTTTATTTTAATTAACAACATTAAAATTTACCGTTTTTCAATTTGTTTAAGTCAAATCCGGACATGCCCATTTTCTTAAACCTTCTCTTTGCGCCTTTTGAACCAAGCTGTTTATACATTTTCTGCATCTGTTTATATTGTTGCAAAACTTTATTGATTGTTTCAACTTTCTGTCCGCTGCCTTTTGCTATTCTCTTTTTCCTCGATGCATTTAATATATCCGGCTTTTCCCTCTCTTGTGGTGTCATAGATAAGATTACCGCTTCTATAGGAACAAATGCGTCGTCATCTATATCTAAATCCTTGATTTTTCCTGATATACCGGGAATCATTCCGAGAATGTCTTTAATCGATCCCATTTTCTTTATTTGTTTTATCTGGGAAAGTAAATCATCTAATCCGAACCTGTTTTTGCGAAGTTTCTCTTCAAGTTCTTTTGCATGTTTTTCATCGATGGTCATCTCCGCTTTTTCAATAAGTGATAAAACATCACCCATTCCAAGAATTCGGGAAGCCATACGATCCGGATAAAACACATCAAGTGCGTCAAGCTTTTCGCCGGTTCCGACAAATTTTATCGGTCTTCCGGTGGTTGCTCTTGCCGATAATGCGGCACCGCCTCTCGTATCACCGTCAAGCTTTGTGAGGATCAATCCGTCAATACCGAGAGCTTTGTTAAATGCATCTGCCACATTTACACTGTCTTGACCGGTCATCGCATCTACAACAAGTAAAATTTCATGCGGTCTTATTTCCGACTTCAAATTTTTAAGCTCATTCATCAATGTTTCATCGATATGAAGTCGTCCTGCGGTATCCAATAAAACAAGATCAAAGCCCTCATCGTTGGCTTTTTTTATTGCATTTTTTGCAATTTCAACCGGCGGTGTAGTTCCCATCTGAAAAACTTCAACACCCGTCTGCGAACCCAAGACCTCAAGTTGTTTAATAGCGGCAGGTCTGTATATATCACAAGCGACCATAAGCGGTCTGTGCCCTTTGCCTTTGAAATACTTTGAAATTTTTGCGGCATGTGTGGTCTTACCTGAACCCTGCAAACCACAAAGCATTATTACTGTCGGTGGCTTTGATGCAAAAACGATTCTTGATTCTCCGCCGCCCATTAGTTCAACGAGCTCTTCATTTACAATTTTTATTACGGCTTGTGCAGGCGTAAGGCTTTCCATTATTTCGGAACCTATAGCTTTTTCGGTAACTTTGTTTGTAAAATCTTTAGCAATTTTATAACTGACATCCGCTTCTAAAAGAGCAAGCCTAACTTCGCGCATAGCATCGCGAACATCGGATTCGGTAAGAGAACCTTTACTTTTTAATTTTTTGAAAGCGTTTTCGAGTCTTTCGGATAATCCTTCAAAAGCCATTTATCTATTCCTCGTTGAGCGTCTGTATTATGAATTTAATTTTAACTATCGTATCGTTGATTTCTCTTGAAAGTCCATATCTTAAATTATAGTCGTTTATTATATTGGTGCATTCTAAAATATCGTTTAAGGACTTATTTATTTTGTCAAATTTTTTAACATGACCGAGTTGAACTTCCATATTTGCAAGTTGTCCTTCTGCTCGCTTTATAGCGTCACGAACACCTTGCCTTGTAATTCCCTCATTTTGTGCAATTTCAGAGAGAGACAAATCGTCAAAATAATAATGCATCAAAAAACTTCTCTGTTTTTCAGTCAACATCTTGCCATAAAAATCAAGAAGTTTTGCATATTCAAAATCTTTTGCCAAAATAGTCCCCTCCTAAACATTATGTAAAGAGCTTTGCTTTACAGTGATAGATTATACTTTATTATTTTTATGTAGTCAAGTAAAAAATGTTATTTTATCAAGGTTTACAGCCATAAATTTTTTTATATAATTCAATATGTTGTGTAAACTAATTTACTTTACACAACACATAGCAAATCAAAATTTATATAAAAAATCGTTTTATAAACAACTTACTTAAGTGTAACAATGGTTACCCCATCTTCGCCTTCGCCGAATTTTCCGAGTCTGTAATTTTCGACTAAATCCGATTTCTTCAAATATTCATGTATTCCTTTTCTAAGAGCGCCCGTTCCTTTTCCGTGAATAATCGAAAAAGTTAAATTTCCCGTTCGATACTGTTTATCAAAAAAATATTCAAGTTCGTGAACAGCTTCATCAACAGTCTTACCGCGAACATCACATTCTGCAGTAACAACACCGGTAGATGGACGCTCAGGTTTTTTCGCTCTTTTCCTCGGTCTATTTTTGTTTTTGTCTTCACTCTTTTGGTCTAAAAGTCTTAAATTTTTAAGATTTTCTCTTAGTTGCATTACACCGACTAAAACGAGAGCAATATTTTTTTTGCTGTCAATTGATATAATTTCTCCTTTTTTTTGTAGAGGAACAACATAAACTTGATCTTTTTCTCTGTAGGGCCTTTCAGGCTCATAGGGTTCGTCCGAATAAATATTTTCGTAAACGGGATTATTGTTTTCATATAGTTTTTTTACCGTGCTGTTTATTTCAGTTTTAACTTTCTTTGTGAGAGTCGGATCATCATATTCTTTTATTTTATCTAAAAATCTGTTGGCTTCAGCCGTCGCACGCGAGACAATCTTCTCCGCTTTTTCCGAAGCCTTTCCCATTTCATCTTTTAAAACTGAATTTGCCTTTTCAAGTGCAGACTCAGCCTTTTCTTTGTATTCTTTTGCCTGCTTTTTATATTTTTCAATCTCTTTTTTCTCGTCTTCAAGCGCAAGCCTTGTTTTTTCCAAATCTGAAACTATGTTTTCAAATTTTATATTCTTGTCGTCAACTATATCTTTTGCCTTTTCTATAACTTTGCTTGAAAGACCTAACTTTTCTGATATTTCAAAGGCATTTGACTTACCGGGTAAACCTATTATTAATTTATATGTAGGACTCAATGTTTTGATGTCAAATTCACAGGCTGCATTTTGAACTCGATAAGCCGATATCGCAAATCTTTTGAGTTTTTCATAGTGAGTCGTAGCGACAATTTTTGCGCCTTTTTCCTGTAATGTCTGCAGGATCGAAATCGCAAGAGCAGCACCTTCAACCGGATCTGTGCCCGCTCCGGGTTCATCTATAAGGCAAAGGCTCTTATCGTTACAATTTTCAACAATTGATATTATATTTTTCATATGTGACGAAAAGGTAGATAAACTTTGAGCTATGCTCTGTTCATCTCCTATATCGGTAAAAATATTTTCAAAAACGGAAATTTCACTGTCAGCAGTTGCCGGAATTAAAAGTCCGCACATAACCATGGCACTTAAAAGCCCCACCGTTTTGAGAGTTACCGTCTTTCCTCCGGTGTTTGGTCCTGTTATGACAAGAGTATCAAACTCATACCCGAGTTCAAAGTCAAGTGGCACAACCTCTTTTGGATCAATAAGAGGGTGTCTTGCCTTACTTAGTTTAATTTTACCAGAGTCATTAACTTTCGGAGCCGTTGCGTCCATTTTGCTTGCAAGCACTGCTTTTGCAAATAACAGTTCCAAAAATAAAGCATTGTCTAAAGAAACTAAAATCTCATTCTGTTCCAGTCGCAGTTTTTCGGTCAAACTTGCAAGAATTTTTTCAATTTCAATTCTCTCTTTTCCCTGAAGTTCTCTTATTTTATTGTTAGAGTCGACAACCGTCATCGGCTCAATGAAAACAGTTGAACCGGTTGAGGAACTGTCCCATTCTATGCCGGGTATCTGAGACTTATTTTCCGCTTTAACCGGGACAACAAATCTACCGTCACGAATTGTTACTATGGATTCCCTTAAAAAACTTGAATAATATTCACTTTTAATGACTTTTTCTAATTTTTCCCGAACTTTTCTCTCTTCTGTTTTTATCGCTTTTCTAATTGAAAATAGTTCCCTTGAAGCATCATCTGCCATCTCTTCTTCTGATATGATTTTTCTGTAAATTTCTTTTTCTAAGTCTTCATTAAAATTCACATTTGAAAATCTATCATTCAGCAAAGTTATTTTTTCCTTATGAGATGATCCATAAATCTTGATAAATCTAAATGTCCTAAGTGTACTTGCCATTGACAGCAGTTGAGAAAAAGAGAGTATTCCGCCTTTTGATATGATGTTTAAAATTTCATCTAATTCATTTGGCAAATGAAAGCTCGGTCCTCCGAAAGATTTGTATAGAGAAAAAGCTTCCGCGGAAAAATCTAAATTTCTGCAAACTGTCTGTAAATCTGATTGAGGTTCAAGATTTAAAGCCCGATTTTTTGTCTCTCTGCAAGTACAAAGGTCAGAAAGTTGTTCCAGAATTTTATCAAGTTCAAGTTTTAATAAATCTTTTTGCATTATTTCTCCGTAATTTTTTTATAATAGTCCAATGTCTTTGGCGAAAGACCGCTGTGATACAGAAAATATTTTTCGGTCCTGTCGTTTAATATTTTCAAGTTATTTTCTCCGAGCGTAAACTTAAATGATCTGCCAAGTGTTGAATATAAGATATGTCTCATGGCACTGATAACCGCGACCGGCGTCTTTTCGCCGGCACCGATTTCACAGTTATCACAATATAAAACTCCGTCGCTTATTGACAAAAACATGTAATTACTCTCGAATTTACCACAGCTGTCACAACAGGTAAGATTTGGTGCAAAGCCCAGCAAAGCAGAGAGTTTAAGTTCAAACACCGATTTTATAAGCAACATATTTTTATCTGTCGTTGCAAGCAAATAAAGAGTATTAAGCAAAAGTCTCAAATTATCTTTACTTGTTTCGTCAGAAGAAGCTGTGTCTGAAGCTATTTCACAAAGATAATATGCAAGTGATATTCTGTAAAAATCCTCTCTCAGAGAAAAGAACATCTCTTGCACTTTAAAATTTTCCAAATTATATGCTTCTTTGTTTCGGTATAAAGTGAACTCTCCATAAACAAGAGGCTCAGTAGACGAAATCAAAGAGCTGTTTAGTTTTTTCCCGCCGCGACAGAAAACACTTATCACGCCTCTGTCATCGGTTAAGATTTTTAAAATAGCGTCTGATTCTTTGTATCGTATCTGTTTTAAGATGATTCCGTTTAAGGTAATGTATCCGCGCTTCATTGATATTCCAAACCGCTAATGAAGTTTACATCATCTCGCCAATTTTTGGCAGTCTTAACCCTGCAATTTAAGTTGACTTTCATTTTTAGAAAATCTTCAGTCTGCAATCTTGCTGCTGTTGCAATCTTTTTAAGCATTTCTCCGTTTTTGCCTATTATGATTCCCTGATGGCTGTCTTTTTCACAATACATAACAGCATCTATATGAATTATTTTATTTTTTCTTTTCATCTTTTCAACTGTTATTGCAATGCCATGAGGAATTTCTTTTTGTAAAAATTGCAAAGATGCCTGTCTTATAAAATCGGCGACAATCTCTCTTTCAGTCAAATTTGTCAATTCATTTTCTTCAAAATAATGTGGTCCCTCGGGCGCCAATTTCATAAGTTCTTTTTTTAACAATAAAATATCTTTTTCCTTTGTTGCGGTTATTGGTATTACAGCATCAAAATTGTGGCAATCGGAGAAAGTTTCAATCTTTTCTATAATTTTTTCCTTGTCTTTAACCAAATCAACTTTATTAATAACAAGAAGTGAAGGCAAAGCAGATTTCTTTATTTTATTTATAAGTTTTTGTTCTTCAATGTTTATATCTTTAGAACGGGCATCAACAACCAGGATTATTATGTCACAGTCATCAAAGGTTGTATTGATATCTTTTATCATCTTTTCGCCCAAAGCATTTTTGGGATCATGAAATCCCGGGGTATCGACAAACACAAGCTGTGTCTCGTTTTCTGTCAAAATACCCATAATTTTACGCCTTGTGGTCTGTGCTTTGGAACTGACAATTGAAAGCTTAACTCCTGTCAAGGCGTTTAATATTGTTGATTTTCCGACGCTCGGAAGTCCGATAATCGAAACAAATGCAGATTTTGTTTTATTCATCTTCACCCATATAATATGATCTGTCTCTGCCAAGTCCAAGTTTGACAAGACATTCTTCTTCTTTTTCTCTCATTCTTAGATGTTCAATTCCGCCTTTTTCGTGATCATAACCCAAGAGGTGCAGCATTGAATGTACAACAAGATATCCGATTTCTCTTGAGAGATCGTGTCCAAATTCATTTGCTTGTCTGACAGCCGTTTCCATTGAAATCACAATGTCACCGAGCAAAACATCTCCGGTATCATGATTTACATCCCACTCGCCGTCTTTACCAAGCGGAAAAGAAAGCACATCTGTAGGAGAATCAAGTTTTCTGAATTTACTGTTTAAGTCTCTTATACCCTCATCATCAGTAAATACTACGGAAATTTCAGCGTTTTCAGAAAAGTTCTCTATCGTCAACACAGCCGTACATGAACGGCGTATAAGCATTCTCAAGCCCTTTGGGATTTTAACTTTCTTTTGTTTGTTCGTAATAACCACATGAACTTTAGGACCCATAGTTATCATCCTCTTTCTTTAAATTTTTATATTTATGGTTTTAATTTTTAAATTTGCATTAATCTGGATAATTATATAATTATATTAGACAAAAAAACATTGACATTTTATACAAAATAAATAGAAAAAAACTGATTTTGTAATAACACAATGAATTCAAAATATTAAATTAAATGTGTTATAATATTCTAAGTTTATACATAGAGGTTTTTATGAGAAAGTTATATGACAAAAATATACCTAAAGCATGCAAGCATTGTCTTTATGGTGTTTATTCCAAAATTGAAGAAAAAGTTATATGTGAAAAAAAGGGGTTTCGAGATCCCGATTCACATTGTTTTTTCTATAAATATGATATTTTCAAAAGAGAACCCATGCAGGAACCGCTCTTAAAAACCGATTATGATGAAAAAGATTTTGAAATTTGAGGTGCAAAATGCCAAAGTTTAGACCTTTTAAAGCTGTCCGACCGGCAAACGGTCTCGAAGAAAAAATTGCCGCTCTACCCTATGATGTCGTTGATAGGCAGGGTGTTTTAGACGAAATAAAAAAACGGCCTGAAAGTTTTCTCCAAATAGACAGACCGGACGCTTTTTTCGATGAAAATTTTAATCCTTATTCAAAAGAGGTTTATCAAAAGGGAGCAGAAATTTTTAAAGACTACCTAAACACAGAAAAATTCATTAAAGAAAATGAAGCCTGTTACTATATCTACGAACAGACAATGGACGGAAGAACTCAAACGGGTATTGTCGGCTGTTCTTCTGTTGACGACTATATAAATGATAAAATAAAAAAACACGAATTTACAAGAAAAGAAAAGGAAGAAGATCGTGTCAATCATGTTGATTATCTAAACGCAAATACCGGTCCTATTTTTCTGACCTTCAAAGACGATCAAGATGTTTCAGACTTGCTTGAAAAATTAAAGAGTAAAAATAAACCATTGTTTGATTTTACTTTAAATGACGTGAGACAAAGAGGTTTCATAATTAAAGACAAATCCGATATAGATTTAATTCAAAGAAAGATGAATAACATTTCGTCTTTTTATATCGCAGATGGTCATCATAGGGCTGCTTCGGCTGTAAGAGTCGCACAAATGAGAAGAAAAGATAATCCAAATTATAAAGGAAACGAAGAATTTAACTTTTTCTTAAGTATAGTTTTCCCGGCAGAAGAGCTAAAAATTTATGCCTATAACAGAATTTTAAAAACCAATAAAGACATATCTGATATAGCTGAAAAAGCGAAATCAAAATTCAGCGTAAAAAAAACAGATAAACTTGAAAATCCAAAGAATAAAAAAGAGTTTTTGATGTTTAATAAAGATGAAATTTATTCTCTTGTCGCAAAAGAAGAATTGTTTTCCGGAAAAGACATCGTTGAAAGTTTAGATGTTTCTGTTTTACAGGACAACTTATTGGAGCCTGTTTTCGGAATAGAAGATCCCCGAACAAATGAAAATATTGATTTTATAGGTGGAATTTTTACACCAAAAGAAGTCAGAGAAAAATTAAATGAAAATGAAATTGCATTTTGTCTGTATGGAGTTTCAACGGATGAATTGATGCAAATTGCAGATGAGGGAAAAGTAATGCCTCCAAAATCGACCTGGTTTGAGCCAAAGCTTTTGTCGGGACTTTTCATTCACTTATTAAAGTGAAAGATGTAATTAATCATAGTTTAACAAGGAGAATAAAATGATAAAGCACATTATTTTATGGAATTTAAAAGACGAGTTTTCAAAATCGGAGAAAGCGAAACTAAAAACTCAAATTAAAGAAGGTCTTGAAGGTTTATCGGGACAAATAGAAGGACTCAATGAAATAAAAGTAAACATAGATCCTCTTGAAACTTCATCAGCCGATCTTATGCTCTGTGCTGTTTTGAAAGATGAAGCGGCTCTTAAATTATACGCAAATCACCCAAAGCATTTAGAAGTTGCAAACGGAATAATACGCCCTAATGTAAAACTTCGTGTTTGTTTTGATTTTGAAGAAAAATAAAAAGCGAGGAATTTTCCTCGCAATCTTATTTAATCATCACCTAAAATGCTGTCTTTGAATTTTTCAAAGGCAGATTTTTTCTTTTTAAAAGGTGCTTCATGACCCACCGGGGTATTATTGGGTTTATTTTTATACTCTTGATCAAATTGCTTCAAAAGTTCCTTTTGGTGATCTGTTATTTTTGTGGGAACATCAACTCGAACCCTTACAAATTGATCTCCTTTTGAGCTTCTTTGAAGTCTTTGTATTCCTCTGCCTTTTAATTTGAAAACTGTTCCGCTTTGAGTTCCCGCAGGCATTTCATATTTAACATTTCCGTCGAGTGTGGAAACGATAATTTCATCGCCCAAAACAGCCTGTGAGTAAGTAACCAAAACATCGGTCCAAACATCAAATCCTTCTCTTGTAAAGATTTTATGTGGTTTTATTTTAACAGTAACAATAACCGATCCGTTTGGTCCGCCATTTATACCTTGATTACCTTGATTTTGTATTCTCAGTGATTGACCTCTGTCAATTCCTGCGGGCACTCGGACTTCGAGTTTATGTTTTTTTCTGACTAAGCCCTTGCCGTCACAATTTATACAATGCTCATGTATGATTTTTCCTCTGCCATGACATCTCGGACATTCGGATGTTGTAGCCATTTGGCCCAATATAGTTCTTTGGTAGGTTTGAATATATCCTTCCCCATGACAATCAGGGCAAGTATCAACCTTGCTGCCCGGCTTTGCTCCGCTGCCTCGACAAATCTCACAATTTTCTATTCTGCGAATTTCGATCTCCTTTGTGCAGCCTTTTGCAGCTTCCTCAAAAGTAAGATTGATTGTAGTTGCAATGTCGCCTCCGCGCCTTGGTGCATTTGGATCCGGTTGTCCTCCGCCAGAGAACATATTGAATATATCTCTTATATTTCCAAATCCGTCTCCGCCAAATCCCGAGAATTGTGAAAACGGATCTTCACCGCCCATGCCAAAGTTAGGATCAACTCCCGCATGTCCATAGGCATCGTATCTCGATTTTTTATCAGGATCGGACAAAACTTCATAAGCTTCGTTTGCTTCCTTAAACTTTGCTTCAGCATCAGCATCATCCGGATTCAAATCCGGATGATACTTCTTTGCAAGAACTCTGTATGCTTTTTTTATCTCGTCCTCAGTTGCATTTTTGGAAATGCCAAGGACTTCATAATAATCTCTCTTATCTGCCAAAACTTTCTCCCGACTTAGTCAACATCTTTAAAATCGGCATTGTAATAATCTTGACCTTTGTCATCGCCATTATTTTCGGTTTCTGTTCCCTGCGCTTCGCCGGGTTGTGCATTTTCAGCAGCCTGTTTTTTATAAAGAGTTTCGGAAAGTTTATAAAATTTATTTTGAAGTTCTTCCTGTCTGTCCTTAATAATATTGATATCTTCGCCTTTAAGGGCCTCTTTGAGCGCATCTATTTTTTCGTTTAATTCGTCAACATCGGCTTTTTCAAAGGTATCCTTGTCTTTGTTTTCTTCGAGAATTTTTTCGCAGCCATATATCATCTGTTCGGCGCCGTTTCTTATGTCTACTTCTTCTCTCTTTGTCTTGTCTTCTTCGGCAAATTTCTCTGCATCGGCAACTGCTTTTTCAATATCTTCTTTACTCATATTTGAAGAAGCGGTGATTGAAATAGACTGTTCTTTATTGGTTCCCTTATCTTTTGCGCTTACATTTACAATTCCGTTGGCGTCTATGTTAAATGTAACTTCAATTTGAGGAACTCCTCTTCTTGCCGGCAAAATTCCGTCTAAGTGGAACATTCCGAGAGATTTGTTGTCTTTGGCAAATTCTCTTTCACCCTGTAAAACATTTATTTCAACTGAAGTCTGATTGTCTGCCGCAGTTGAGAAAATTTGACTCTTTTTCGTCGGAATAGTTGTATTTCTCTCAATAATTTTTGTTGTAACTCCGCCATAAGTTTCAATTCCGAGTGATAACGGTGTAACATCAAGAAGCAAAAGTCCTTTAACATCGCCCGATAAAACTCCGGCTTGAAGTGCGGCACCCATAGCAACACATTCATCGGGATTTATTCCCTTAAAGGGTTCTTTATTCATATACTTTTGAACAGCTTCGTTTACTGCCGGAATTCTTGAAGAACCTCCGACCATAATTATTTTATTGATTCCTTCAATTGTCTTTCCGGAATCCTTAACAGCCTGTCTGACCGGTCCCATTGTTTTTTCAACAAGATCTGCAGTGAGTTCGTTAAACTTTGCTCTTGTCAGTGACATTTCAAGGTGTTTGGGTCCGCTTGCATCTGCTGTAATAAAGGGAAGTGAAATTTGAGTGCTTGTAACTCCCGAAAGTTCAATCTTTGCTTTTTCTGCGGCTTCCTTGAGTCTTTGCATTGCCATTTTGTCGCTCTTGAGATCTATTCCGCTGTCTTTTTTGAATTCATCGATTATATAATCAATAATTCTTCTGTCGAAATCGTCTCCGCCGAGCTTGTTATTTCCGGCTGTTGCCAATACTTCCTGAACTCCTCCGCCCATTTCTATAATTGAAACGTCAAAGGTTCCTCCGCCGAGATCATATACCATAATGATTTGATCGTCTTCTTTATCAAATCCGTATGAAAGAGCGGCTGCGGTAGGTTCGTTAATAATTCTCTTAACTTCCATTCCTGCAATCTTACCGGCATCTTTTGTAGCTTGTCTTTGTGAATCGGTAAAATATGCGGGTACTGTAATAACCGCTTCTACAATTTTATCTCCCAAATAAGCTTCTGCGTCTGTCTTTAATTTTTGCAAAATCATTGCAGAGATTTCTTGAGGTGTATATTTTTTGTCGTCAATCTTTACTTTATAATCCGAACCCATCTGTCTTTTTATTGATGTAACTGTTCTTTCCGGATTAGTAACTGCCTGTCTTTTTGCTACTTGACCGACCATTCTTTCTCCGTCCTTGCCAAAAGCAACGACTGAGGGTGTTGTTCTTGAGCCTTCAGCGTTTGGGATAACTACTGCTTCTCCACCCTCGATAACGCTGACACATGAATTTGTAGTTCCTAAATCTATACCTACAATTTTTGACATAATTTATCCTCCTATTAATTTGCCACTTTAACTGTGGCAGGTCTTATTATTCTTTCTTTATATTTATAACCTGACTTGAATACTTCCATTAAGGTATTCTCACCAAAGTTTTCATCTTCAACATGCATAATCGCTTCGTGAATATTCGGATCAAAAATATCGCCCTTTTCACCGAAGGTTTCTACACCTTCATCTTTGAGAATTTGTAAAAACTGATTGAATATCATTTGCATTCCTGTATGATAATCCTCGTTTACCTTTTCTTTGTTTTCCAAAGCTCTCTCGAAATTGTCCAAAAAAGGTAAAAACTTTGAAATTAAATCACATTTTGCAATTATGAAAGCTTCACTTTTTTCTTTAGACGTTCTCTTGCGATAATTGTCATATTCTGCTGCAAGGCGCAAATAATCATCTTTTGAGAACCCTTCATCTTTCTCCTGTTTTTCTTCAAGATCTTTAGTCTGTTCTTTTTTTTCCTTCTCTTTTTTCAAACTATATCCTCCCCATAAATTGATGTGAGAAATTCTCCCAGTAACTTACCCATATATTTAACAGACGCAACCGCGTCAGAATAGTTTATTTTAATAGGTCCTAAAATTCCGAGTCTACCGGAGTTAAACGAACCTACATGGTAACTTGTAACGATAACGCTTGAATCTGTAAGCTGAGGAATCCTGCTTTCGCTGCCGATAGAAATATGTAAATCTTCGTTAGACGGAAAATCAATAAGCTTAAACAGTTTATCGTCCATATCAAGAAAATCTATTAAATCATAAATAGTATCACCATAATCTTTATAAGAGAAAAGATTTGCTCTTCCGTCAACCGACACTTCTCCGCCGAGACTCTCTTTAACAAGTTCATAAACTGTGAGTATAAGCGGCACAAGATTTTCATTTTGGTTTGAAGATAGATCAAGCAGCCTCTGTAAAACAAAAGCATCAATTGAATTTAAATCTCTGTCAACTAAGTTTTCACTGATTATATTGTCAAAAAACTCAAGATCTTTGTTTTCTATATTTTCATTTACTCTGCAGATTCTATTTTTAATCAATCCAAATGATGAAATCAAAATGACCATAAAAAGTTTTTCGCCCAAATAAGTGAGCGTAACTTTTTTCAGTTTATCATTATCGGACGCAGGTTTTGTGTAAATGGTTGCACAGTTTGTAATTTCTGAAAGTAAGTTCACAACATCATCAATAAAACGATCGGGATCTGCGTGGAAATTAATTTTAGACTTGATTTTCATTATTTTGGATTTCGGCATTTTTTTAGCATGCATTAAATTATCAATGTAATATCTCAAGCCGAGTTCGGTAGGAATTCTTCCTGCAGAAGTATGTATTTGATAAATATATCCCTGTTCGGACAAAACTGCCATATCGTTTCTTATTGTTGCCGGAGAAACGTTTAGTTCCGGAAAAGAGCACAAAAGTTTTGAAGCCACCGGTTCCCCGGTGTTTATGTAATGTTCTACTATTCTAAATAAAACCCTTTCTTCTCTTTTAGATAACATATTTCCTCCGTTAGCACTCTTTAAGCTCGAGTGCTAATTCATATATTATACGGTTTATATCTCAATGTCAAGAACTAAAATTTAACCGATTCACAGAATAAAACGGAAACTTTCTGTTATGTTATAATATTAAACAAGTGAAAGGCGGTGTATTATGTTCAGACTCAGTTTTGATATCGGTGGAACAAATCTGAAAGTAGCTCTCGTTGAAAATTACAAAATCAAGGATCGCAGGTCATTTCTCTGCTCAAAAATCGAAAATGAAGATATACTCGAAGAGTTAATTGTAAAAACAATAAATAATTGGAAAGAAAAATATGAGTTTGAAACTTTTGATTTTGTAGGACTTGGTGTTCCCGGAGAAGTTTCAGACAACAAAATAATAAAAACGCCCAACTTGAAGTTAGACATTAAAAATTTGCCTTATAATCTAAGTAAAACATTAAATAAATCGGTTAAAGTCGAAAATGACGCAGTCTGTGCATCAATTGCCGATTTTCTGAGTTTGGAAAATAAACCGAAATCTTTTCTGGCGGTAACGTTGGGAACCGGAATCGGCGGAAGTTTGATTTATAACGGAAAAATATACAGAGGAGCCGGATTTGCACCCCTTGAAATCGGTCATACCGTTATTGAAAAAGACGGTATTGAATGCAGCTGCGGAAGAGCGGGTTGTTTTGAAAAATATGCTTCAACAAGTTCTTTAATGCAATATTATCAAGAAAAATCAAAAGAGTTCAAAACAGCCGAAGAAATAATGGATCTTTATCAAAAAAATGATGAGACGGCAAAAGAGACAATTGAAAGATTTGTAGATTATCTTTCTTTGGGTCTTGTCAATTTAATAAACATCTTCGCTCCCGATTTGATTTTACTAAGCGGAACTTTTTGCAAGTCAATGGAGCCGATTATGAATATGATTTCCTGTAATGTAAATAAATATAAATATTCAAAGGATGACAAATTGCCAAAAATAAAGCTCTCTTCTTTAGGAGAGAATGCAGGGCTCCTCGGAGCGGCATATTTAGATTTTGAAGAAATCTAATATTCTCTTCAATGTAATTTTATTTGTTTTCTTTTTTGCTTTATTTTCAACTTCGGTAGTTTTGAAGAATTCATCTAATTTAATATCAATATTTTTAAGCGAGTAAACATTTTCAGATATTAACTCGCTTATTTTTTCGCGATTTTTTTCAAAACTTTCACTCGACAGGAATTTTTGATATACAGTTTTTAAGTCATTTTGCGGATTGAGTTTATAAATCGGAAGAAAAATCAAATATATATTGTTTTCTTTGTCCTTGAATATATAGTCGTTCAAAAGACAGCTTAAACTAAGCATGTAAGATCGACTTGTTTCCAGCCTTTCAGTCAAAGATTTCAACAGCTTATACATTTCGTCATTGGTTTTTATTTCATCAAAATCAACAAGTTGAAGATTATTTATTTTATATGTAAAAATAAATTCTTCTTCACCGTCTGTTGTCATATTTCTAATAAATCCCGGGCTTATAACACCCGGTATTTCATTTTCTGAAAGTTCACCAAAAACTAAAGTGTCTATTTGACACATCTCATTTTTTATCACCAAAGTCCTGTCATAATCTTTTCCGTCAAAACTTATTTTCATTTATATTTCTTCCTTTCTTATATTTTTAAGCAATCTGCAAATTATTTGTCGAGAACTTTCTTTACTCAAGTTATACATAGCCGAAAGTTCTTCATAATTTTTTCCCTCTATAAAGTAATCGTCAAAAATTCTCCTTTTTTCGTGTGATAAGTTTTGAAGACTGAAAAATATTTTTTCCAACTTCAAATTATTAAAAACTATTTCATCCGTCATGCTATTTGAAATTAAAAATGTTTCGTCTTCTAAAGGCAAAAAGTTTTCATATGGATTAGATTTTGCAATTTTTCTTTTCAAAATTGTCCTCAAATATGCAAGTTTTTTCTTGTCTTCAAGATTTAAAAATACTGTCGGATTTTTAATAATTTCAAGAAAACAATCCTGTAATATATCCTCGGCACTGTCACTTTTTGGAATTTTTGATTTTACAAACATGAGAAGTGAAAAATAATTTAGCCTATATAGATTTTCTAATTTTTTCCTATCTTCATCAGTCATATACTCACCCACAATCTTTGATGTGAATATATCAGAGCTGTCGGCATAATATATTAACAAAAGTCTGAATGGTATGTATTTTCTATTTAGCGAAAAAACTTTTGCAAAAAATATAACGTTGAATATAATAACTTTACTTATAAAACGAAGGGAAGAAAACTGATGAATGTAGGAATATTAAACGGAGGTCCGTCTTTTGAAAGAGAATTAACCGCGGTAATCAACAAATTTTCTTCAAAAGTCGGTGTTGAGACGGAAACAAGAAGTTTTGACAATGTCGATCAAGTATTAGAATGTGAAAAGGGGCAAGACATTTTAATTCTCGGTGACAACAAGAAAAATAAAATTTCAATTTCCGAAGCTGTTTTATTGAGAAAGAACAATTTCAAGGGCGAATTGCTTTTTGCAAGCAGAGACAAGAATGGTATATTAGAATCTTTTTCTGTAAAGCCTTTTGATTTTTTGCTTTTACCGATATCAGTCGACGAGTTCAACAATGTGCTTAGTCGATTTGTCAGAATGATGAAAGAAAGAGAATGTTTGAAGTTAAAATTTTCGGGCAAGGAAGTATACATAAATTTTAAAAATATAATCTATATACGCTCTGATATAAACGGTTCAATGATAAGATGCACACATAAAATAATTCATACGCCGATACCGCTTTATAAAATTGAACCTTTACTGCCACAACCACTCTATTGCAGATGTCATCGTTCTCATATTATTAACCTTGCATATATAAAATCGATCAGAAATGATGTAATATATTTAGGTAACGGAGAAAAGCTTTCAATAAGCAGAAGAAAAAGCAGCAACTTTAATCGCTCCGTTGAAAAATACAATAATTTTAGAAATATATACGGAGCATAAAATGCAATATAAAGACGCCCTCGAATACATACACAGTTTACAAAAATTCGGTTCACAACCGGGTTTAGAGAGAATAACGTCTTTATGCGAAGAACTCGGTAATCCTCAAGATGAACTTAAATTTATTCATGTTACGGGTACCAACGGCAAAGGTTCCGTTTGTCAAATGTTTTATCAAACACTTTGTCAATCCGGATATAACACAGGACTTTTTATTTCGCCTTACATAGTAAGCTTTCGTGAAAGAATGCAGGCAAACGGCGAATTTATAAAAGAAGAAGAATTTGCAAAAATAACAAATAAAGTTAAACTTGCGAACGATAGTTTAGCTTTACGAGGAATATTTCCGACAGAATTTGAAACCCTTACTGCCATAGCTTTTTTGTTCTATAAAAATAAAAACTGTGATCTTGTTGTGCTGGAAGCCGGAATGGGCGGCCGACACGATTCAACAAACATTATCAAAAATACGGTTTTATCGGTAATTGTTTCTATAGGTCTCGATCATGTTGATTATCTCGGAAACACTTTGGAAGAAATTGCCTACGAAAAAGCGGGAATAATAAAATCAGCTCCTGCCATAATTCCCAAAATGCAAGAAAATTTAACTTGTATTTTCAGGAAAGAAGCAAAAAAAAACAACAGCGATCTTTTTATTGCCGACAAAAAATATTTTTCGATTATCAAAGACGATGTTTTCGGTATGTCTGTTAATTACAAAGGGAAGGTTGCCAATATCAACCTTGTCGGAGAAAAACAGGCAGAAAATTTAAACTTGTTTTTTTGTGGTATAAAAGTTTTACAAAAAAAATATAAAATCAAATCGCAAAATATAATTGACGGATTGAGTTCAATAAACAATCCCGGTAGATTTGAGATTATATCGGAAAACCCAATGATTATTTTAGACGGGGCTCATAATGCCGCCGCCGCAGAAAATCTTTCAAGGTCTATAAAAAAATATTTAAGTGATAAGAAACTTTGCATCATAACCGGTGTTATGGCAGATAAGGACTATAATACATTTGCCTCAATCTTAGCACCTTTATCCGATAAAATTTACACGGTAAATGTAAGCAATAACAGAGCTCTCGACTCAAAATCTTATGCTGAAGTTTTGTCAAAATACAATAAAAACACCGTCGCTCTCGATAATTTTGATGATGTTGTTGAAAATTTAATTTGTAACGATGTAAATTTTGATGCTTATCTTGTAACAGGTTCTTTCTATTTGATAAGCGATATAAGAAAAAGTAAAAACATTAATAACAACATAGAAAAACTTCAGTTCAAGTTTTCAAATCAAAGATGATTTTGTTGACTTGTAGTTTAGTCAATAGTATGATTTATTTAATAAATTAAGGAGGCTCAAAATTGCCTAAAAAACTTTTTACTTCAGAATCCGTTACTCAAGGACATCCGGACAAAGTCTGCGATTCAATTGCCGATGCAATTTTAGATGAGTATTTAAAAAAAGATAAGAACTGCAGAGTTGCCTGCGAGGTTGTTTGTACAACAGGTCAGGTTCAGATTTTGGGAGAAGTTTCTTCATCGGTTGATGTCGATTATACACAGGTGGCAAGAGATGTAATCTGCAAAATCGGTTATAATTCACCTGCACTGGGATTTGACGGAAACTCTTGCTCAGTTTCACTTCAAGTTAAAAATCAGTCTGAAGATATTGCCTTGGGTGTTAATCAGTCGATGGAATATAAAAGCGGAGTGAATGATAGGTTTAACCTGATAGGTGCCGGAGATCAGGGAATCGTTTTCGGATTTGCCTGTAATGAATCACCGGAATACATGCCTCTTCCTATCATGCTTGCAAATAAAATCGCTAAAAGACTTCACACTGAAAGAAAAAATGAAAATATACCTTATTTAAGACCGGACGGAAAATCACAAGTTACTGTTGAGTATGATGAAAACGGTAAACCTTTGAGAGTTGACACTATTTTAATTTCAACGCAGCATGACCCCGAGGCTTCCATAGAGCAAATAACAAATGATCTTAAGAAGCTTGTTATCAATAAGGTTGTACCTGAAAATCTAATAGACAATGACCCACGAATTTTGGTTAATCCCACAGGCAGATTTGTAATCGGCGGTCCTGCGGGCGATACGGGTCTTACGGGAAGAAAAATCATCGTAGACACATATGGCGGTTATGCCTGCCACGGCGGCGGAGCTTTTTCGGGTAAAGATCCGACAAAAGTCGATCGATCGGCGGCCTATGCAACCAGACACATCGCAAAAAATTTAGTTGCGGCAGGTGTTGCGGACAAATGCGAAATTCAAGTTGCATATGCTATCGGAATTGCTCATCCCATCTCTGTTTCAGTCAATACTTTCAATACCGGTAAAATAAGCGATAATAAAATTTTGGATATAATTAATGAATTATTTGACTTGCGACCGCTTGCGATTATAGATAATTTAGATTTATTAAGACCTATTTATTCAGATCTTTCAGCTTACGGGCACATGGGTAGATCAGACTTAAATTTAAGTTGGGAGAAACTTGATAAAGTTGATAAAATAAAAGAAATCGCAAAAATATAAAGAAAAAACTGATTGTAAAAACAATCAGTTTTTATTTTTATTCAATTGATAAGGCCCCGCTCTGATGATATAATTTAATAAGATTTTGGAGGGATATTTTTGCATAAAAGTAATTATGAAAAGTTAAATTTATCTTTGCTTACGGATTTTCCCGAACTTTCCATGTCCAATGCATTTTTCAAGGATGGATTTGAAAATACCGTTGCATATTTTGACCTATATTTTAGAAACATTCCCGACAATGGCGGTTTTGTCATAATGTCCGGGTTACAGCAGGTCATAGAATTTTTGGAAAATCTTAAATTCTCTGATGATGATATTGAATATTTAAGAAGTCAAAATCTCGATGAGGGTTTTCTGAAATATCTTAAAGAATTTAAGTTTAAATGCGATGTTCGTGCAGTTCCCGAGGGAACACCGGTTTTCAAAAACGAGCCTATTTTAACTGTCAGAGGTCCGATTATTCAGGCACAGATCATTGAAACAATGCTTATTCAAATAATAAGTCATCAAAGCTTGATTGCCACCAAGGCAAATAGAATTGTAAGAGCTTGCGAAGGCAGAGAAGTAATCGAAATGGGAAGCAGAAGAGCTCATGGTGCACACAGTGCACTTTATGGTGCCAAGAGTTCCTTTATTGCAGGTTGTAATTCCACTTGCTGTACGATGGCGGGAAAAGAATTCTCCATTCCCCTGTTTTCCATGATGGAACACAGTTGGGTTCAGCTTTATAAAACTGAACTTGACGCTTTTAACGCCTATGCAAAAGCATATCCGAACAACTGCGTCCTCGCTGTCGACACATACAATGTTCTTAAATCCGGAGTTCCCAATGCAATTAAATGTTTTGATGAAACACTCAAGCCCTTAGGTTCAAGACCTCTTGCCATACGAATTGACAGTGGTGATATAACCTATTTATCAAAAAAAGCAAGAAAAATGCTTGATGAGGGCGGTTATCCCGATTGTCAAATAATGGCTTCAAACTCCCTTGACGAACATTTAATAAGAGATATGATTACTCAGGGCGCAAAAGTAGATATGTACGGTGTCGGTGAAAGACTCTTAACTTCAATGAGTTCTCCTATTTTAGACGTCGTATATAAATTGGTTGCCATTGAAGATAAGGGTGAAAAGATTCCTAAAATTAAAATCAGTGAAAATGTAACAAAAATCACCAACCCCGGTGTTAAAAATGTTTGGAGACTTTTTGATCGTGAAAACGGCAAGGCTATAGCTGATGTCTTATCTTTCGACAATGAAACAATTGATGAAAGCAAGCCGTTTGAACTGTTTGATCCCGAATATACCTGGAAAAGGAAAATGGTCGAGAATTTCGTGGCAAGACCTCTTCTTAAAGATATTTTCATTCAAGGAAAATGTGTATACAGAGATCTTTCACTTTATGAAATAAGAGAGTATTGCAGTCATCAAATTGACACTCTCTGGGAAGAAGTTTTAAGATTTGAATATCCGCACAAATATTATGTAGATTTATCGCCTGCACTGTGGAAACAAAAACAGAAATTACTTGATGAGTTGTCCATGAGACCGAGAGCAATCGAATAAAAAAATGCGTGCAATGCACGCATTTTTAAGTTAACGGGTTTTAAATTTTAGAATTTATACCGGGTATCCAATTACTCATATAAATAAAGAGTTTGCCTATTCAACAAGGAAAGTATATAATTAATTTTGTTTATTAAGAACTGACGGAGGTAAAAATGGAACATATCGATATTGTCGATTTAATGAACGATAAAACTTATATTAATAAAACTGTAGTTGCGTGCGGCTGGGTAAGAACTTCCCGCAATTCTAAGAATACCGCTTTTTTGGAACTCAATGACGGAAGCACTCTACCGCATATTCAGGTTGTTATAGACAAAAATAAGCTCTCGAATATCGGCGACTTTTTATCGGTAGGCTCCGCTTTAAAAATCAAGGGAACACTTGTAGTTGCTCAAAACGACAGTCAAAAAGTTGAAATAAACGCGGATGAAATCGAGCTTTTAGGAAAGTCTCCCGAAGACTATCCTCTTCAAAAGAAAAGACATACACTGGAATTTTTAAGAACAATACCGCATTTAAGAGTTCGTTCTAACACCTTCAATGCAGTTTTTAAGGTAAGATCCGCACTTTCATTTGCAATACACAAGTTCTTTCAAGAACGCGGATTTGTCTATGTAAACACTCCTATCCTAAGCGCAAACGATTGTGAAGGTGCAGGGGAAGTTTTCAGAGTTACAACTCATGATGCAAACGTTCAATTTGAAACAGAAGAAGAATATTATAAGAGTGATTTTTTCGGAAAGAGAACCGGACTTTCAGTTTCGGGTCAACTTGAGGGAGAGGTTGCCGCTCTTGGTTTCGGAAAAATCTATACATTTGGCCCGAGTTTTAGAGCAGAAGACAGCAATACCGCAAGACATGTTGCAGAATTCTGGCATGTTGAACCGGAAGTCGCCTTTGCCGATATAAATGACATAATGAAAATTGCAGAAGATATGATTAAATACATCATCAAATATGTCCTTGAAAACTGCAAAGACGAAATGAAGTTTTTTGATACGAGAATTGAAAAAGGACTTATAGACAAATTAGAAAATGCAATAAGCAACGATTTTGAAGTAATCGATTACTCAAAGGCAATTGACTTGCTTATTGATTCGGGCAAAAAATTTGAATATCCGGTAGAATGGGGACTCGATTTGCAGACCGAACATGAAAGATATATAACCGAAGAAATTTCTAAAAAACCCTGTTTTATCGTCAACTATCCAAAAGATATAAAAGCTTTCTACATGAAACAAAACGAAGATAAAAAAACTGTTGCGGCAACAGATCTTTTGATGCCGGGCGTCGGTGAAATCATAGGTTGTTCCGAAAGAGAAACAGATTATGACAAGTTGGTTGACGCTATGAAACATAGAAATATGAATTTAGATGAATATAAGGATTACCTCGATCTCAGAAAATATGGTTCCGTTACACACAGCGGTTACGGACTGGGACTCGAGAGAATGTTAATGTATCTGACAGGCATTTCAAATATTCGTGATGTGATCTTATATCCAAGAACAGTTGGAAATATCAGATAGGAGATTTTATGAAGTCACTTACAATACCAAAGAATTATTCGTCAAAACTTTCACTTAACGACACTCAAAAAGCGATTAAAATAATAAAAGACACCTTTCAGGAAACTCTTGCAAAAAAATTAAATTTGCAGAGAGTTACCGCTCCCCTCATGGTTAAATCAGACTCCGGAATAAATGACGATCTCAGTGGTGTAGAAAGAAAAGTTGTCTTCGACACAAAAGAGATAGACGGAAATTTTGAAATTGTTCAGTCTCTCGCAAAATGGAAGAGAATGGCTCTTAAAAAATATAGTTTTACAATGAACGAAGGGCTTTATACGGATATGAACGCAATACGCCGCGATGATGATGTTGACAATATTCATTCTATTTTTGTGGATCAATGGGATTGGGAAAAAATAATATCCAAGGATCAAAGGACAAACGAATATTTACAAGAAGTTGTTTCAACTATTGTCAGTGTTGTTAAATACACCAACGATACGATAAAAAATCATTATTCCGTTTTAGACGGTGAAATTTGTGAAAAAGTATTTTTCATTACATCACAGGAACTTGAAAACCTTTATCCCGATGATGACGCAAAGACACGTGAAACAAAAATAACAAAAGAACATAAAACTGTTTTTATTTCAAAAATAGGCGGTAAATTGAAAAGCGGTAAACCACACGACTTTAGGGCTCCTGATTATGATGACTGGGAACTAAACGGCGATTTACTCTTTTGGAACAGTGTTTTGGAAGCACCGCTTGAAATTTCTTCCATGGGAATAAGAGTAGACGAAGAGTCATTAAAAAATCAGTTGATTCTTTCCAACGCAACCGACAGAGAAAAATTTGAATATCATCAGATGATTTTCAAAAACGAACTTCCGCTTACAATAGGAGGAGGAATCGGTCAATCCAGACTCTGCCTTTTGATGTTACAGAAAGCTCATATAGGAGAAGTAAGCGTTGCAATTTGGCCGGATGATATGGTTGAAGAATGTGCAAAGCATAATATTCCCATTCTTTAATAAAACTAAAGCACCGATTTTGAATCGGTGCTTTTTATATTTTAATTTTACATTGATTTTCGAGATTTGAAAATTCCGATTATAGTTTTAAATGACGGTTTGTTGCCATACATAAGCGTTCCCGCTTTGTAAATAATAGACGATAAGTATGCGATTATTACAATTGAAACAGCCTGAATAATAAGTGATAAGGCTATTGCGTATGCAGGTATTGTGCCACTTAGCGACATTCTTGTTACAAGCGCCATAGGTGCAGAAAACGGTATGTAAGTCAAAACTTTCATTGTAGTTGAATCGGGGGTTCCAGAAGTCATTGTTGTCATTATTATTACAAAGATAACTACAAAAATCATTGTAATCGGATAAGTCAAACCGGCTAAGTCTTCAATCTTATTCGCAACCGCGCCTGCCGCAGCATACATAAATGCAAAGATATAAAAACCACTCAAAAAGCAAATAAGAGAAAACACAATTAAAGTCGGTGAAACATCAAACAGCGTTTTAACAATCTCATTGTTCAAATTTTCACCGAACAATTTATATGAAATCAAGCCTGAAACTATTATTGACAAAAATTGGATTAGTCCCGCTGTTCCTATTCCAAAAACTTTACCAAACATTAAATTTTCGGTTTTTGCCGTAGTTATAAGCAATTCCATAGCTCTTGAGCTCTTTTCTCCCGCAACCGATTGACTAACGGTTTGTCCGTACATAATAACCATTATGTAAAGCAAGAAGACAATTGCATAAGCGAAGAAGAATGTGCTTCTCTGATCTTTTTCCAGGACTTCTAATTTGGATTTCGGGCTTGTCTGAAAAAACTTTTGAACTTCATCCGGTTTTAAGTTTTTTGAATACAAATAGTTCGCCTGAACCACTGACTTAAGCGACTCACCGACCAAATCGGAATATTTATCGTTGATGCTCATTGAACGGACTATATATTTATAATCTAAATTATCATTAAATACTATTCCGGCATCATACTTTTTATCCTGAATTTGTTTTTTTATGCCGGATTCGTCTAATTTTGATGTTCTGTATTGCAAAGCTCCGCCACTTGCTTTTGTGAGATTGTCGGCAAGACTTTTATATTTTCCCTGAGGATCAGAAATTACTATAGTCTGTTCAACTGAAACTTTGTTATCTTTTTCAACATTTACGGATTTATTTTTTACAAATTTTGAAAATCCGAAAACTCCGAAAAAAATCAATAAAACAAAAACGACAGTGGTAGCTAAATACGCTTTATTCTTGAAAAATTGAGAAATCTCAAATTTGAAAATGGTTAAAGCCTGTTTCATTCATTTATCTCCTTAGTATATTCAACAAAAATGTCATTAAGATCAGGTCTGTGAACAGAAAAATTATCAACATCGATATTTTGATTAGCGATTTCAAAGAATAAGTCTTTTTTCATAATTTCATTTTTTAACTTAACTTTAAAGTTTTCCTCATTATTTTCGAAAGATGATACATAGTTGGAGTGTTGAAGAAGTTCACCGAGCGAACCGTATTCACTCGTTCTGATATCAATCATATCTCTTGAATATTCATCTTTTATTTTATTTATATTACCCGACAGAACAATTTTTCCGTCATTGATAATTGCGATATCATCGCAACATTTTTCTATATAGTTTAGTTGATGCCCGGAAAACATAACTATTTTTCCTTTATCTATTTCTTCGCGAATAATATCTTCAAGTAAAATAGAATTGACCGGATCCAGTCCCGAAAACGGTTCGTCTAAAATTATTATGTCCGGATCTGAAACAAGGGTGGCAACAAGTTGAATTTTCTGCTGATTTCCCTTTGAAAGCACCTTTAATTTTTTATTTGCATAACTTTCAAGTTTCACTTTTTTCAAAAGAGAATAAACATTTTCTTTTACTGTCGTTTTATCTTGACCGGAAAGCTCGCCCAAATAAACAAGTTGGTCAAAAATCTTTATTTTGGGATAAAGTCCTCTCTCTTCGGGCATATATCCAAACCTGACTTTTGAATCTTTTAAGTCTTTTCCGTTTATTGTAACTTGACCGCCGTCTGCATGAAAAAACTGCATAATGATTCGAATTGTCGTAGTTTTGCCGGCACCGTTTCTTCCGAGCAATCCAAAAGCTTGACCGCTTTGAACGTCAAAAGAAATTCCCTTTAAAACTGTTTTTTTATCAAAACTTTTTGTAATGTCTTTTAAACTAAGCTTCATTTCAATCCTCTAACTTTAATTGTCTTACATCACTGCCCAGAAATTGAAGATAATCAAAATATCCCAAAATTCTCGACATTATTCGTTCGTCATATCTTGCTTCAAGCTCTATAAAACTCAAATTAGTATTTATAATCATAGGCAATCCCTTTGCCATTCTCGTATTTATTATGTTGTAAAATGCCGACGTGTTAAATTGCGTATTAAATTCAGTACCCAAATCATCTAAAATCAAGAGATCACATGAGATAATAACATCCATCGGATTATTCTCATATGATAACCTGCCGAATTTTACATCTTCAATTTGTCCCAAAAGATTCTGAGCAGAATCATAAATTACGCCATATCCGTTGTCTATAACGGCTTTAGCAATTGCAAGTGAAAGATGTGTCTTACCGAGTCCGGTTCTTCCGCACATTAAAATACTCGGTGTTGATCTGTCAGGAGAAAAGTCCGTTGACCAAGCTTTACAATACTCAAAAATTTCGCTCATTCTCTCATAGGCACTGACAAAATTGTCGCCGGTACTTTGATCGTCGCTCTCAATATTTTTATAATAATCAAGATTAAAAGAACCAAAATCACACAGTTCAATACATGAGCGTTTTTGTAAACTTTCAAGTCGCAATTTCTTTATCAAATCAAAAACACATTCACAGTATTTACCTTCAGATATTCCGGTATCCTCACATTTTTTGCATGAAAATTGAGGTTTAAAATAATCTTCGCTGTAATTCAATCTTGAGAGCAAATCTTTTCTCTCGTTTTGAAGTTTTAAATTATTTTCTTTAATCAGCTTCAAATTTTCGGCAAAATTCTTTTTATCCTTAAAGGCATTGAGAATTTGTTTCGAAGTTGCGGCAATTTCCCTATTTAAAACTTCAATTTCGGGAATCTCTTTTTCGATTTTTTCTTTTTTTATTTCAGCTCTTCGAAACGCGTCTGTTCTCTGCTTTTCCTTGATTTCAAGCGCCCTGTTGAGAACTTTCAAATCCTGCTTCACGTTTTTCTCCTTTTATATTTTATCTTGCCGGTCTTGCTTTTATCGGTAAACTTTTCAAGATCGTAAGAAGTATCTGTCGTTGTCGTTTCGACTTTCCCTTTTGGGTTTTTATATCTGGATTTAAAGAGAAGATTGTCTTTCTGTGCTGCCTGAACCGTCTTTATTTTTCTACTGTTCCAATCCTTCAAGATTCCGTCTATATATTTAAAATCAAGTCTGTGTTCTGTATCTTCAACTAAAGAGAAAGCATATTTTATAAGACTGAAATCCATTTTATATTCATCAATCCATTTAATAAGCAAAAACACTCTGTTATCTGTTCTTCTTATATTTTGACCCTTAAACTCTTCACAAAATTTATCCCAGGTTTCAAGTTTGAGTTTAACATAGTCCATACGATCTATGGCATCTTCAAGGGTTACAATTCCCTGTGAAGCCCATCTCTGACCGATTTTACAAATTTGATTGATACCGCTTTTTCCGATTGATTTACAGAAGGATATCAAGCAAAGTATAACTTCAATCGGAAGACCATAAGAATCATACATCATAATTATTTTGGCTTGAGCATCATACCCCAAAGTCTTGCCCAAAATCTTTTGTGTTTCAGCAAACAGAGCTTGTAAATTTTCATCTTCGTTCAGTCGAGCCGCAACTTGATCATAGGTCGGTTGAATATACGGAACATCGGGCAAAGTTTTTGGAGTAGAATTTTTTTCTTCAACAATTTCGGGGGAAGAAATTTTATTGTCACAAATAATAAATCCGTTTTGAATCCAATAATCTAAAATATCCTCGGTTTCCTTTTCCGATTTTTTCAAATCTTTTGCCAAATCTGACAAAAAATAGTCGTTACCGTTGTTGCGAGATACAAACAATATTGCTTTTATTTGATCCAAACTCACAAAATTTATATGCTCGTCAACGATTTCTTTTGACAAGGCAAAAATTCTGTTTAATTTGTTTGGCTCAAGTTTTAAATTCATAACGATTAGATTATATCATAAAGAAAATTACAGTTGTGTTAAAAATAATTAACATCGACAATTAAATTTGATTGTTATATAATTTCTATATTATCCGGGGCATTAGCTCAGCTGGGAGAGCGCAAGGTTCGCAATCTTGAGGTCAGGGGTTCAATCCCCCTATGCTCCACCAAATAATGCAGTAGGTTTTGATAGAAAGCCTGCTGTTTTTTTCATTAGAAAACCTTTGGTTTCAAATGGTTTCACTCTTTAAAAGCATCCAAAGGATTCGAAGGAATACTGATAAAAAGGAGCCTTTATCTTCTAAAGTGTTTAGTTAAAGTATTTTTACAATGCCAAACAAAGGACGGACAATACAAGAGAATATAAGGAAAAATTAAGACTTGAAAATTTTGAAATATAGGTCTATACTATGAGTTAGTTATAACTAACTCATAGTTGTGGTTTACAAATTTTGTACAGCAAGTATTAAGCAATACAATCATAAAACAAATACAAGGAGATAAAATGAAGGTTTACAATAAGTTGTTTCGATATGTGCCGGAAAGTAAGATCAGTGGATATCTTGCGATTTTTATATCGGGAATATCTGCTTTTTTAATGGTATGTGGATATTACTTTATATACCAATTTTTCGTAGAAACAATTGTAAGTAGCAATTTCGAAAATGCAAGTCGCAATTCTTGGTTAATTGTGTTTTTTTTGACTTTGAGTGCTTTGCTATACATTTTATCAGGTCTTTTCTCTCATAAACTGGCTTTTAGATTAGAGACAAACTTGAGAAAACGGGGTATTGATGGCTTAACGGAGGCAAGTTTTCGCTTTTTCGACTTAAACCCGTCCGGTCTTATCAGAAAAACGATAGATGACAACGCCGCCAAAACGCACATGGCTGTGGCACATATGCTGCCTGACAACTCACAGGCTTTTTTAGTGCCGATTTTTGCTCTTATTTTATCATTTGTTATTAGTATTCGTGTTGGCGTGGTCATATTAATACTGTCTTTAGTAAGTGGCTTAATATTAAAAGGCATGATGGGAAACGGTGAATTTATGAAACTATATCAATCATCCCTTGATAAATTAAGTTCCGAAACAGTTGAATATGTGCGAGGTATACAGGTAATTAAAATTTTTGGAAGCAAGCTTAAATCATTTAAGGCTCTCAACGAAGCGATTACGAATTATTCAAAATATGCCTACAATTATTCAATATCGTGTAAAAAACCGTATGTTCTATACCAATTAATATTTTTAGGTCTTATTGCAATTATAGGAATCCCGCTCAGTTTTTTCTTAACCACTATGAGTGACCCCAAGACAATAGCAGTAGAGCTTATCATGATTTTTTTCTTAAGCGGCGTCATTATGGTCTCATTTATGAAAATTATGTGGGCTTCGCAAAATATTTTTAATGCAAATTATGCAATAGACAGTTTAGAAAAGTTATACGAAAAAATGCAAAAAGACAAACTCTCATACGGCAATCTGGAGCATTTTGATAATTATGATATTGAATTCGAAAATGTATGCTTTTCATATGGTGAAAATAAAGTTTTAGATAAATTTTCACTCTCTCTTAGTGAGAAAAGAATCTATGCCTTAGTTGGACATTCCGGCTCCGGAAAGTCCACAATAGCAAAGCTACTTTCAGGCTTTTATAAGCTTGATAGCGGAGAAATTAAAATTGGTGGTCATTCTTTAGAAGAGTATACAAAAGAATCTATTATTAAAAATATTTCGTTTGTATTCCAGGATAGCAAGCTGTTCAAAAAATCTATATATGAGAATGTGGCTTTAGCTGATGAAACAGCAAGCAGGGACGAGGTTATGAATGCAATGAATCTTGCGGGTTGTGATGAAATAATTTCAAAATTTAAAGAAAAAGAAAACACAATAATAGGTTCCAAAGGCGTCTATCTTTCTGGCGGGGAAAAACAAAGAATTGCGATTGCAAGAGCTATTTTAAAGAAGTCTCCTATTGTAATTATGGATGAAGCTAGCGCGTCTATTGATGCCGACAACGAATATAAGTTACAAAAAGCCTTTAAAAATCTAATGAAGGATAAAACCGTCATTATGATTGCTCATAGAATGAGTAGCATCAAAAATGTAGATGAGATTATAGTTCTGGAAAACGGCAAGGTGGCAGAAAGAGGCAATAACACATCTCTTCTAAAAAAACAGGGTTTATACAGTAGATTGCTTAATTTATACGAAACAGCAAACGATTGGAGGGTGTCAAATGAAAAATTATTATAAAAAACGCTACTGTATATCCGAGCAGGG
>QWCB01000491.1_pt1 | contig 48238 bp, 44 predicted proteins | sample 1972511 | NCBI WGS metagenome assembly QWCB01 (sample SAMN09866719, study PRJNA288562) | Human gut metagenome isolate term5_stool, whole genome shotgun sequencing... | isolation source: gut | host: Homo sapiens | place: USA: California | reverse complement strand
TCCTTACCTCACTACAACAAAGGTAAGAACAACCCGTTCAACTGACCTAATCTCGGGTCGATTTCTTTTCACTCTGCAAACTTAAAGTAGGGACGCACGGTCGTGCGTCCGTCCCCCGTTAAAACCACGACGCTGTAACCTTTGACACAACGGACGCACGACCGTGCGTCCCTACAACCGTTACACGTCAAAACCGTTACACGTCACCCTCCGATGACTCCGATCCCTCCGATGACTCCGATCCCTCCGATGACTCCGATCCCTCCGATGACTCCGATCCTTCCGATGACTCCGATCCTTCCGATTTTTGCGGGGCGATTAAACCTTACGGAAAGTGTATGCTCTAAAGAAACTGAGTAAGCCGCGCGACGTGGGCGACTCGAAAGTGAAATAGAACTATCGCGTGGTGACACGCACTGTGCCTGCCTTTGGATTTAAGCTTTTTACGGAGGCGTTACGGGCACCAGAAAGAAGGCACAAATGTTTTTATCGATATGGTTGTTCCCCTGTGCCTTCTTTCTTTTTTTCGTATCTTTGGAACCACCAACCGCAACGGTTGATGGTTCTTTCTTTTATATACCGCATATATCAATCCTAACAATATAGTAATCAAGAACTATGACAAAGAATGCACTGACTAGGCTCTTAGCCCTATTCACGACACTTCTACTTCTAGGCACAAGCCAGAGCTACGCCTGTACGGGGCTGCTCGTTGGCAAGGGAGCATCGGCCGATGGATCGGTCATGATCTCCTATAGTGCTGACTCACACACGCTCTACGGCGAGCTATACTACTGGCCAGCCGCCGACCATGCTACAGGCTCTATGCGCCAGATCACTGAATGGGACTCAGGCAAGCCTCTCGGACAGATCCCTGAGGTGGCTCACACCTATGCTGTCATCGGCAATATGAATGAGCACGCACTGGCTATCACCGAGTCTACCTGGGGTGGCCGTGAGGAGCTGACAGATCCTAATGGTCTGATGGACTATGGTAGCCTCATCTACGTGACGCTGCAGCGCGCCAAGACGGCTCGCGAGGCGATCGAGGTGATGACTACACTGGTCAAGGAGTATGGCTACGCTAGCTCTGGCGAGAGCTTCTCTATAGCAGACAAGAATGAGGCGTGGGTCCTCGAGCTAGTCAGCAAGGGTAAGTATGGCAAGGGCGCTGTATGGGTCGCTATGCGTATCCCTGACAACGCAATCTCTGCACATGCTAACCAGGCGCGTATCCAGCAGATTAAGTTCAACGATCCCAACAACTGTCTCTACGCTCCCGATGTGATCGACTTCGCTCGTGAGAGAGGCTTCTACAAGGGTTCAGACAAGGACTTTAGCTTCCAAAAGGCTTACAACCCCTACACACCCGGAGGTCTCCGTGGCTGCGAGGCTCGTGTCTGGGCTTTCTTCAATAAGTTTAGCGATGACATGAAGCAGTATGAGCGCTTCGTCATGGGTGATGAGAAGGCTGCTAAGCCAATGCCCCTCTACGTCGTGCCCAATCGCAAGCTCTCAGTCTCTGACGTACGAGACATGATGCGTGACCACTACGAGGGTACCCCGATGGATATGACGAAGGATGTAGGCGCTGGTCCTTACGCTGTGCCTTACCGCTGGCGTCCGATGACCTTCGAGGTAGATGGTCAGACCTATGTCAACGAGCGTGCTATTGCTACGCAGCAGACTGGCTTCGTGCTGGTGGCTCAGCTCAGACCTAACCTGCCAGACGCTTTCAGCATCTTGTGGTTTGGTGTGGATGATGCGAATACGGCTGTCCTTACGCCTGTCTACTGCTCTTCGCTCCGCACACCTGAGTGCTACCGCGTGGGCAATGGTGATATGATGCACTTCTCCTGGACGAGTGCATTCTGGATCCACAACTGGGTAGCTAATATGGCTTACGCCCGCTATGCGCCTATGATTAAGAATATTCGTCCTGTACAGCAGGAGCTGGAGCAGAGCTTTGACAAGCTCGTGCCAGAGATCGATCAGAAGGCGCTGGCGCTCTACAAGAAGGATCCGATGAAGGCGCGCGAATTGCTCACGACCTTCACCTGCGAGACCGCTGACTATGCGACCTATCGCTGGAAGAAGCTCGGCGAGTACCTGCTCGTCAAGTATATGGACGGCAACATGAAGAAGGAGGAGAACGGGCAGTTCAAGACCAACGGCTATGGTCTGAGTGCGATGCCAGACTTCCCCGGTTACGACCAGGAGTACTACAAGCGCATCGCTGAGACTACCGGCGATCTGCTCAAGATCGACGAGTAAGTCCTACTAGCACAACGAATGTAGTATCATCGTGGGCAATGCTAAGTAAACGAGATGACTCCCCCGTGGAGTAGGTCCGTTACTGAGCATTGCCCACGACTCTTATATCTGATAAGCAATGTCACTATACTTAGGCATCGACATAGGGGGTACCAATACAGAGCTGGGTATCGTCGATGAAGCGGGACAGATAGTCTCCTCACAGACGCTCTCGACGAAGCAGCACGGGGACTCCTTCGCTGGATACATCGTCGCGCTGAGCCAGCAGATAAACCAAATGATCGCTGACCCAGCCCTACCCGACAAAGTGGTCGGCATAGGCGTCGGAGCTCCTAATGCGAACTACTTCTCAGGCTGTATCGAAGAGGCGGTCAATCTCCCCTGGGCAGGCTCCAGTCCTATCGTCGCTGAGCTCTCGGCACAGACGGGACTACCGGTCGTCCTAGACAACGACGCTAATGCGAGCGCCCTCGGCGAGCATAGCTATGGAGTAGCTCGTGGGCTGGATCACTTTGTCGAGATAACGCTCGGCACAGGCGTGGGGAGTGGCATCTATGCCGACGGACGTCTCATACGTGGCTACCAAGGCAAGGCGGGCGAACTGGGACATATCGCTGTGGGCGAACCGCATCAACGCTGTGGCTGTGGACGGGACGGATGCCTGGAGGCCTCTGTAGCGGCACCCGCCGTAGCACGACGTGCCGTGAGCCTTAAGAAGCTATGCCTAGAGCAAGGCATGTGGAGCGAGCTCTGCGACATACCTGATGAACAGCTAACCAGCAAAGTGGTCGCCGAGGTGGCGCTAGCGACAGGCGACTCCTTAGCTCGTCAAGTTTTCGAGGAGACGGGCGAGATACTGGGTCGTGCCTTAGCACAGTTTGCCTGCTTCTCAGCACCACAAGCGTTCGTCCTCTTCGGAGGGGTGGCGCGGTGTGGCGATCTACTGCTCAAGCCCGTACGCAAAGCTTTTGACCAGACGCTACTTCACATTTATCGAGGCTCCATAGAGATCCTCCTCAGCTCACTGCCTAAGGGGCAAGCGGCCGTGCTGGGCGCCGCTTCGCTAGCACGCGAACGAGACCTATAAGTATGAGCCAACGCGAGACCTTCGACTACTGCCCACGCTGTGGTGCTGATCGCCTAGAGGCGCATGGCATCAAGGCGCAGCACTGCCAGAGCTGTGGCTTCACCTACTACCACAACCCGAGCGCTGCCGTGGCACTGCTCGTGCGCGATCTGCAAGGTCGACTGCTGGTGGCGACGCGAGGCAAAGAGCCCGCCAAGGGTACGCTGGACCTCCCCGGAGGCTTTGTGGACAAAGGCGAGACCGGCGAAGAGGCTGCTCAGCGAGAACTGTACGAGGAGAGTGGTCTGCGACTCCCGACGGAGCAGTTTGTCTACGCCTTCTCTCTGCCCAATAGCTACCTCTACAGCGACTTCCTCGTGCCGACGCTGGATCTCTTTTACACGGTTCAGCTACCGAGCGAGATGCCTACCGTACAAGCTATGGACGACGTGGCGCAGCTCCACTGGCTCGCACCCGCAGAGATAGATCCGTCACGCTTCGGACTGATATCCATCCGCCGAGGCATCGCGCGCTACCTGTCTAGCGAGACGTGTAGTGAAATATAGGACGCACGGGACGAGTAGCCCTTTGTAGGGACGCACGATCTGTGCGTCCGTCCCCGAACAGCAAGACGAGTAGCCCTTTGTAGGGACGCACGATCTGTGCGTCCGTTGTCGAACGACGAGACGAGTAGCCCTTTGTAGGGACGCACGATCTGTGCGTCCGTTGTATCAAAGGTTACAGCATCCGTGGTTTTAACGGGGACGGACGCCATCCCCCACGTCGCCCTGTAGGGACGCACGATCTGTGCGTCCGTTGTGTCAAAGCAAGACGTCGTCCTGTAGGGACGCACGGGAGTGTCTAGTCGGAGGGCGTCCGTTGTATCAAAGGTTACAGCATCCGTGGTTTTAACGGGGACGGACGCACAGATCGTGCGTCCCTACAACGGGTTACACGTCTCGCTTTGATACAACATATTGCGTCCGTCCAGGATTCAGTAGAGCAGATACCGCTAGCGGAGCGGATGCGTCCTAAGACGCTCGAAGAGTATGTCGGACAGTCTCACCTCGTCGGTGCGAATGCCCCGCTACGCGTCATGCTCGAGCGGGGACACATACCCTCGATGATCCTTTGGGGACCACCCGGTGTCGGTAAGACAACCCTCGCACGGCTTCTCTCGCAGTTGATGCAGTGTCGTTGCTACAGTCTCTCGGCGGTCGGCTCAGGCGTAGCCGATGTGCGCAAAACCCTGCAGGAGGCCAAGGAAGCTCAGACTGGACTCTTCACACAGCATCAGGGGCGACCGATACTATTCATTGACGAGATACACCGCTTCTCCAAGTCCCAGCAGGACTCCCTGCTGGCAGCGGTCGAGCAGGGGGTGGTCACGCTGATCGGCGCCACGACGGAGAACCCCTCCTTTCAAGTGATCCGCCCGCTCCTCTCACGCTGTCAGGTCTTCGTCCTCAAGCCCCTGGAGCATAGCGACCTCTCGCAACTCATCGACCGTGTCTTCGCCACCGACCCGCTCTTCTCTCGCTACACCGTTTCCCTAGAGGGTGCCGACCGTGATATGCTCATTCATCTGGCTGGTGGCGATGCGCGCAAGCTGCTCAACCTCCTCGAGATGACCCTCTCGATGGCTCTCGAGCAGCACCCCGACGAGACGACCATACAATTGACCGGCGAGGCGATCGCTAGCGTAGCCCGTCAACAGCCCGCAGCCTTCGACCGGGATGGGGAGCTACACTACGACATCGCCTCGGCATTCATCAAGAGCATACGAGGCAGCGACCCCGACGCTGCGCTCTACTGGATGGCTCGCCTCATCGAGGGGGGCGAGGAACCGCGCTTCATAGCGCGTCGTGTGGTCATTTCGGCTGCCGAAGATATAGGCTTGGCCAACCCGCAGGCGCTGGTCGTGGCGCAGGCGGCTGCCGATGCCGTGGACTTCATCGGATGGCCCGAGGGACGCATACCGCTTGCCGAGGCGGTCGTCTACCTGGCTGGTTCGCCGAAGAGCAACTCGGCCTACCTCGCCATCGACGCCGCCCTCGCCAAAGTGCGTGAGACGGGCAATCTGCCAGTCCCGCTCCATCTGCGCAATGCCCCTACGAAGCTCATGTCTGACCTCGGCTACGGCGTCGACTACCGCTATCCGCACGACTTCCCCAAGCACTATACACGACAGCAATACCTGCCCGACGAACTTAGCGATGCGCAGTTTTACGCCCCGCAAGACGTGGGGCAAGCCGAGCGTACGCTCAGCAACTACCTCAAGTTTATAGAGGAGGGAGAGTAGAGATTAGAGGTTAGAAACTAGAGGTTAGAAGTTAGAGCGAGACGTGTAGCAATGCTCCGACGTGTATCCTTTGTAGGGACGCACGGGACGGGTAACGGCTGTAGGGACGCACGATCTGTGCGTCCGTTGTGTCAAAGGTTACGGTGTCCGTGGTTTTAACGGGGACGGACGCACAGATCGTGCGTCCCTACAACCGTTACTCGTTTCCTCCGATGACTTTACATGGAAAGAAGCCCCTTGCTAGATGCAAGAGGCTTCTTTCTCTGAACTATGATCAAACGTGACCTCGGAGGGGCTCGAACCCTCGACCCACTGATTAAGAGTCAGTTGCTCTACCAACTGAGCTACGAAGTCAAGCTTCATTCTGGAGTGCCAGTGGCGACTTCCTTCCTGAACCGTGATGCAAAGGTACAACTTTTTCTGAATACTGCAAGCACTTGGGGCAACTTTTTTTCGTGACTTGCTGATTTCCCCTTTGATACATCTTCTCTAGGAGGGGAGCGGTCGATCGTATTGTGCACTCACAGAGCCTGTTGCGATAGAGTTTAGGCGCTATCGCTGTTCTCTTCCCATGGATCGCAATATTCGAGTAAGAATTGAGACTTCATAGGGAGTGCACACTCTTTTTGTCCCCTGACATGTTTGCTGGGGGCTCTTGACGGCAGGGTCCCCTGGGGGCGTGTCGTACCTTTGCATCGTCTCCTCAGAGATATATGCCACGCGCTCCTCATAGAGGGTCTGCAGGTAGAGAAAAATTAGGCTCTGCCAGCTGCTATAGATAGCCCGTCACTGAGAGCATTCGCCGGCACGCTCCATGACTCCTATTATATAGGTGATCCTCAAACGTAGCAACGGCAGTATCACGGTGAGAGACGAACTAAATCTTATCAACTCAAAAAACAATTTACTATGGCAATCAAGTATGCTATCCAGCAAATCAATCGAAAAGGTGTAACTCCAGGCAGTAAGACTACGAGCTACTACGCACAAGCTAAGTACGACGGTGTCACCTCACAAGCAGACATCGCGCAGATGGTCGCACAGATCTCCGCAATCTCTGTCGGTGACGTACTCAGCGTCATGAACACGGTCTCCATGCTGCTCTCCATAGAGCTCACCAATGGGCGTATCGTTGACCTAGGCGATCTAGGACGATTTAGAGCAACGCTACGAAGCAAGTCTTGCGACAAACCTGAGGACTTCAAGCGGGAGATGATCCATGGCAACAGGGTTATATTTGTCCCTGGGAAGCAGATCCGTGTCAAGATGACGAACGCTAACTACCTCAAGTTTGACCCCTCAGGGGTATCGGCAGAGGAGAAGCCTACTCCAACGCCAGGCAACGGAACGAGCGGAGGCTCAGGCTCTCAGACACCTACCCCAGGCAATGAGACAGGTGGTGGCTCCAATCCAAACGAAGATCAGACGGGAATGTAATCTGAGTATATCAGCGTAATCGGAGGGGATCGGAGTAATCTGATCCCCTCTAACCTCTAATATCTAACGTCTAATCTCTATAATCATGAAGCCTGAAGAGATCAAATATATCGTAATCCACTGTAGCGCTACGCGTAGTAATATGACTTACAGCGCATGGCAGCTAGATCAAGACCATCGTGCCAGAGGCTTTGCCATGGCGGGATACCACTTTTACATCACACGCGCTGGCGCTATCGAGTCTTTGCGTCCGCTCACCATGCCTGGGGCACACGCTATCGGATACAACCGCTGTAGCCTCGGCGTATGCTACGAGGGGGGACTGAGACCTGATGGCACTCCGTGGGATACCCGTACGCCCGAGCAGCGAGACGCTATGCGCCAGCTACTGAAGACGCTTGTAGCTACCTACCCTAAGGCACGGATCGTGGGGCATAGAGACTTGAGCCCCGACCTAAACCACAACGGCATCATAGAGCCTCACGAATGGATGAAGGCGTGCCCCTGTTTTGACGCATTCAAAGAGTATCTATCACTATGGCACAAACGATAAAGCCTCGAGGAGGCAAGCAACTCTGCCTGGCGGTGCTCTTGAGCTGCTTTGGAATAGGACTCTTGGTGGCGGGCTTTACCGCCCCTCCCCTAGGGGTCATAGACAGCTCCGTGCTGGTGGCCTACGGTGAGGTGATGACCTTCGTGGGAGCCCTCCTCGGACTAGACTATAAGTACAAGTATCATGCCGAGCTATAAGAGCATCGTCTGCGCACTTGGTCTCACCGCCATCATGCTACTGAGCTGTGGCACTCGGCGACAGCGCTCTACCGAGGCGTCGCAACTGCAGTCACAGCAGCGTAGCGAACTGGCGGTGAACCATGCGGAGCAGCATCTTCGCGACACCACGCTAGAGGAGTGGGAGCTACTTCTCCTAGATAGCGTTTCGCCTAGTCAGAGGGCTTTTGCTTTAGGCGCTCTAGCTGGCGACTCGCTACCGGCTGTGAGTCGGTCGCAACTACCTGGTGTGCGCTACATACGTGCTAGGCGAATGATCGTCCGGCAACAAGATAGTGTGGCTCGAAAGGAGGAGGCGCTACAGCAAGCGAACCGTCAGCAGGAAGCGATGACGGAACGACAGACGGCAGAGCGTCGTCCGAGTAGGATTGTTGGGATATTAGTCTGGGTCGTGGGTAGCTTACTTCTGGTGGTCGGGGTCGCCACGCTCATGCGGATCCTGATGCGACGGTGGCGCTGGTAGGAGCGTGGGGACGAGTAACCGCTGTAGGGACGCACGGAAGTGTCTAGCGGGATGGCGTCCGTTGTGTCAAAGCGAGACGTGTACCCGTGGCTTTAACGGGGACGGACGCCCAGATGGTGCGTTCCTACATTTCGCTACTCGTCTCGTTTTGCAACGGGTTACACGTTCCGACCTTTCGCTACTCGATCATAAAGAGCTGGGCCGATATGCGTATCCACTCGTTGATCTTTTTCACCTGGACGACCCGAGCGTAAAACTCTTTGCCAGCGTCCATCAGACGTGATATGACTAGGTTGAGCTCTTGTGGCACATAGCCTATGCGGTGCTCCTCGTAGTAGATGGCGATGGCGTGCTCGTCGTGTTCGTTGTGTGGCTGACGTACCATACGTAGCACGGTGTCTGGCAGTAGCGTCGGGTAGAGCTCCTGTACTACGGGGCAGAAGGTGGTGCCAGCGACTACGATGTCTAGCAGGAAGATCTCCCGCTTGGGCAGTCCTAGTGCGTTGATCCCCTCTGTGCCAATGAGCGCTAGTAGCTCTGGGCTGACTGGTATGATCTCATGTTTCATAGGTCGTGTGACTTGTACTCCTCCATTAGCGATATGATCGTCTGCATCTCCTGCTCACTCTCCTCTAGCTCCTTGATGACCGCTTGCAGCTCAGCTTGCCGCTCTTGTATCGCCACGGGGTTGGCCAGTAACTCTTTCTGATCAAAGGGGAAGCTCTTCGATCGCTTTAGGTGCTTAGCCTCAAGGAGTCTCAGCTTCTCTTGTAGCTTTTCAATCTCTACCGAGAGCGACTCCGAGTCTAGTGGTATGTCGGCCGACTGATCCTTGTTTACTAGTGCCAGTATGGCTTGTAACTGCTGGAGGTCGCAAGCTTTGTATGCTTTGACCGCAGCGAGAAAGAACTTCTTGTCCTCCTCCGTGTAGTGCGGGTTGAGGTCTGGGTGGAGTCGCTTGACGAGGGTTTTGTAGATCTCCTTGAGCTCTTCACTCTCCTCACGGGTGAGACGCGGGGCATCCCAATAAGCTTGTGCCGCCTTGAGCTGGTCCAGCTTTTGCTCCAGGAGCCTACGATACTCGAGGCGCTGCTGCGCCATCTGCTTGTCGACCTCAACGAGATCGGGCGCTTGGTCACGATTAATGTAAGCCTGTAGGAGCGAGCGCCGCAAGCGTAGTGCCGCTATGGAAAGGCCTAGACGCAACTGGGTGTACAGCAGCTTGCCGAAGTAGTGCATGTAGAGCGCCGATAGGTGGGGCGCCTCGTGATCCATCATATTCTGATACTGGGATACGAGCGTCGTGTAGGCTGCGACGAACATGTCGTACTGCTCTCGCAGCATCTGATACTCCGGGGAGCATGCTAGCTGGTCCGTCTCTGTCATCGCATTCAATCTGTTAGCGCTACTAAGGTAACGCTTTTAGTGCAAAAAGCCTAGCCGCTCGACTTGCTGCCAGAAAGGTGTCGCTGCCACGCGCTCTGCTAGCGCCTCGGGGGTGATGGCGAGCGCCTCGGCTAGATGGGTGTAGGTCTCCGCTAAAGCCTCCCGATGGGTAAGCCCCTGGGGCAGTTCGTCGGTCTCGACAAGCAGCGCATGCGCCTCGTAGGCTAGTCGCAAAGCAGCTGGGTCGTAGTGACGACCGAAGGAGAGCGCAAAGCCCTGGCTCAGCATCATCTGAGCTACCTCTCCCCTAGCCCGAAAGCCATGTAGCACCATCGGAGGAAGCTGGTCAAACTCTTGCGCCAGCTCTCTACGTATCTCAATTGTTTCGCTCCAAGCACGCACCGTGTGTAGGAGGATGGGACGATGGAGGTGACAGGCTAAGCGCATTTGCGCCTCTAGCCAAGCTTGTAGCTCTGCGAGAGAAGCGTTGCTCCGCACCTTGTCGATGCCACATTCGCCGACAGCGACGATCTGAGGGGTAGACGCTAGGAGGCTTCGCATCCGATCGACGAGATCTGACAAACGCTCCGCTAGGGGCAGAGACCAGGGGTGAAGGCCTATCGAATAGAGCTGTTCCTCCCCGATCGTGACGCCACCGATCCACTCCTCGTAGGTGAGTGAGCGAATGGCTAGACGGCTCACCTCGTGGCTATGTGTGTGACAGTCTAGAAGCCCTCGGGAGCTGAGGTATAGCTCGTGGCTCATCGTCGTGGTGGCACGGGGTCGTAACCCACATGTCGATTGAATGGGTTACATCGTAAGAGTCTCCAGATGGTTAGCCAGGTCCCCTTGAGTGCGCCATGCACTCGTAGCGCCTCCAGTGCGTACTGCGAACAGGTGGGTGTGAAGCGGCAGCTGGGCGGTAGCAAGGGCGAGATGCAAGCGCGATAAAACTTGACGGGATAGCTCAGCAAGCGGACCGCTAGTGAGGGCTGCTGCGAGTCAGTTTGATTAGCCTCATCAGCTTGAGCGGAAGGAGCTTTCGTCGTCTGCTCTGTACGATCGGGCGAAGCTTTCGCCACGGAGCGAGCCGTCGGGCTTGACTTGTCTATCTCCTTGACGATACGTGCTATAGCTTGCTCTACGGCTTGATCTAGCTCAGGGTAGGTCGGCATCGTCTTAGCGACAGACTGGAGCGCTAGTCGCACGGTGCAATGATGCTGTGTGGCAGCTTGCCAGAGCGGAGTCTTGTGGAGACGATAAGCCGAGCGGGTCATGCGCTTGATCCGGTTGCGGTCGACGGCATGCTTGAAGCGTCGCTTGGCGACCGAAGTCATGACAGCGACCTGCGCCTGTTCACTAGTGGAGTGCGAGGCGATAGGCTCGACGAGCCATACGACACGAATGGGATAAGAGACGAATGAGCGCCCCCGATCATACAGACGCTCTATCTCCTCACGCAGATAGAGTCGCTCACCTTTGGGTAGACGTTGGTTCTGGAGGGAGCGAGGGGTGCCTTCCTCCGTAGTCATCCCTCCTGCTCGGCAAGGAAGTTGCTCAGCAACTCAGGCATCGGCGGATCTTGACGACTGCCCGTAGACTTGATATCCACTCTGAGCCCTAGCTCCTCGGCCCTTTGAGCAGTCTTGGGACCGACGGTAGCGATGATTATATCCTCTTGCTTGAAGTCGGGGACATTCTCAAAGAGTGAGGTGATCCCGACGGGGCTAAAGAAGATGATCATATCGTAAGACAGTGGCTTCTCAAGCTCCAACTCACGAGGTATGGTGCGATACATGACCGACTTGGTATAGTCTATGCCGCCCTCCGTGAGCAGGTCGGAGAGCTTGGAGCTGTGCTCCTCAGCGACGGGGAGGAGATACTTCTCGCTCTTGTGCTTGGTAATGACCTTGACCAGATCCTCGGTACGTCCTGTCGGTGAGAAGAAGACTTTGCGCTTACGGTAGTTGACAAACTTCTGCAGATATGGAGCGGACATTTCGGAGCTGCAGTAATACTTCATCGTATCTGGGATCGAGATGCGCATCTCTTTCATCAGCGTGAAGAAGTGCAGGATAGCAGTACGAGAGGTAAAGATGATGGCTGTGTAGTCCAACGGATTGATGCGCTGCTGGCGAAACTCTTTCGCTGCAACCGTTTCGACACGAATGAACTGCTTGTAGTCAAGCTCCACTTGATACTTCTCAGCAACTTCGGTGTATGGATTGGCCATCAGTGGGGCGGGCTGAGAAATAAGTATTTTTTTAATCCGTGACATACTCACAGGCAAGGGTGCTAATGGTATACGATAGATTCTTTTATAGGATCAGCATTCCAAAGCCTACGAGATAGGCTAGAGGAGCCACTTCCTGGCTGCAAAGGTACAAAGAAATAAGCAAAGGAGTCACCCCCGCTTCCCCCAGCCATCGAGCTGTGGGCAGAATGATCGCAAGGCGCCAAAGAAGGATTACGGCGACTGTGAGCCAAAGTGCGACGCCCTGCCAGACGCCCGCCAGTAGTAGCAAAGAGCTGATGTAGAGGGGCAGGGGCCATAGCCACTCCAAGATGCTGTAGTGACGTACCCAGTGTAGGTAAAAGGTGGAGTCGAGGTAGATCCCCGCCAGCAAGCGGTTGACACCTAGATAGAGTCCGCTCAGGATCAGACTACCGAGAGCGAGAGCGCCTACCTGCGAGAGGGTCGTCCAGAGATCGCCTGTGGGGAAGCCTCCATAGTAGCGCAAGAGCAGATAGCCTGTCACGCCGACCAGCAGATGTCGCTGTAACCCGCCTAAGATTGCGTAGGTGCCGACAGAGACCCGGTGTACTAAGCTGCGAAAGAAGATGTGTCCTCTATTATATAGTAGCGCATCTACCGAGCGAGACATGAGCGAGCCGACCCACATCTGCATGAGCGCTGGGAGCAAGAGCAGCATGAAGAGTAGCAGTAAGATGATATCCTCAGCTCCCCGATCTACCCCAAAAGGGGTCAATGCCCATACCCCGACCGAGCTATCCATACACGCAAGACTATCTACAGAGTGGCTAGATGAGCGAGCAACTGTGCTACCTGCCCCTCCAGCTCCTGCACGCCATCATTCTGGATCTGATAAAGTGGCAACTCTGGATGCTCCTGCTGAAGGGCGGCAAAAGAGTAGCTCGCCTGGCGATCGATCCGTGCTTGTACCTGCTCGAGCGAAGCACCGTCACGCTTCTGAACACGAGCCACACGTACTGCCTCAGGAGCTGTCACGACGACCACAGCGTCGCAAAGACGATAGAAGCCGGACTGCCATAAGATGGCACTCTCTAGGACGACCCATCCCTCGGGGGCTTGCTGCTCCCTAGCCCAAGCCTTTAGCTGGTCAGACACATAAGGGTGAATGATCTGCTCTAGATCATGCAATAAGGAGCGCCCTTCATCAGACGGTGCGAAAACTTTGCGAGCGATCTCATCGTAGCGAGGCTTCCCCTCCGCATCGTAGACCTCCGCACCTAGCAGCGCCATGACCTGCTGACGTACCTGCTCACTATCGGTGTAAGCCCTCCGCGCCACCGCATCACTGTCCATAAGGGGAAGCCCAGACTGGACAAGCTTTTGACCCACGAAACTTTTGCCCGCACCAATCCCCCCTGTCAGTCCTAAGATACGAGGGGGCGCTGATGTGATGCGTTGCTTTTCGCTCATGATGCGGTAGCCACTACGGCTCACGGCTCGGCAGTCTCTAGGATATACTGCACCGCCTTGGGGGCTACGGTAGCACGCGCCACCCAGTCGGGTAGGCCCTCGACTCTTACGGGGAGCATCTCGGGGCGCTTCTCTCCATTCTGCTCAGCTTCTGATATCTGACTCAGATCCACCACCACCGAGACCTTGTCTCCGATAGGCTTATTGTAGTCCGATATCGGCATCGTCAAGGTCAGAGAGACACGCGCTGGAAGGAGCTTGGCGACAAAGCCAGTTGGCGTGTTCAGAGCTACAACTGGTAGTTCGATACGTCTCTCCGTAAGCTCGACGACAGAGATCTGTAGCTGCACACTGTCGGGAGAGCTATGCACGTTGGGGATCTCTTCGAGAGACACCCGCACCGTCTTGTCTTGCGACAAGTCCTTGTAAAGCAGTCCTTTGGTGCGCACTTCGCTAATCCCCTCGAGCGCCTCACGGCTACCATACAGCTCGACCGTGGTCGGAGTCATCGTGAGCGGGAGGACCATATAGCCATCCTTAGCCGAGGCCGACACGCGATTGATGACTGGCACCTCTTTTCTCTGGAGAGGAAATGCGCGTAGCGAGATCTGATTGGGGTAGATCTCACGAATCTGCACGGCGCTCCCGAGGCTCTCACGCACCTTCTGTGTCAAGACCGCATTGCTAAAGAGGACACGCCCGCCCTGGGGTATCCGCTGAGGCATCGATAGCTTGATCGGTGTCACCCCTTTCATCCAGCGAAAGAGAAGCTGCGAGCCTTTTGCCGAGACGCTAACGTCCAGCAGGGTCGGTTGCTCGCCCTCTAGGCCGATCGCTTTCGGTATCTCCTCGTATACGATGGGGATGTGGACGATCGAAGTCGTGCCACGGGAGAGCGTCTGCATAAACCATAGGGCGGTAGCTAGGAGTACCCACACAGCGATCCCCAGCAGTCGTTTCAGGCCAGGGATACGCTGCTTACGCACCACAGGTTTTCCACCTGGGCGAAGCTTAGGGGTCAGATTGAGTCGCACCGCTCTCGTCTTAGCAGTTTGGGGAGTCTACTAGCGTGCGTTAGGATCCGTGCCGATCGGATATACGGAACTCTTGGCGATCTCTATGCAGACATCCCTTGCTATCTCCACCTCGAAGGTCTGCTCATTCACCTTACGGACCACGCCATGCACACCGCCAGCGGTTATGACAGAGTCGCCCACAGCGATTGCATCACGCTCCTGCTGCAGTTTCTTCTGTCGCTTGCTCTGAGGACGAATGAAGAATAGCCAGAAGATCAAGATGATGACTACAAAGAATACGAGCGAAGTCCACGCAGGGGCTCCCTGCTGTGCTGCCTGTGCGGGCTGTGCAGACTGTGCTGCCTGTAGAAGGAATATATTCATAGGTATCTATAGTTGATGAATTCAATTACTTCTGCAAACTTACAAAAAAACCGACCGCATAGCGCAGTTTCGACACGCCACGACGCATATTTTGCGAGGAAAAGAGTACATTTGCTCACGGGTAGGTGTTGCTATGGTAGACACACTCCCCTCTTGCGTCTCTGATTACACAACTTCTAATCACATACAACTATGAAAAGAAATACACTTTGGCGTCTCATGACGACTAGCTTGGTGCTACTCCTCACGCTCTGTGCTACGGCTCCTCAGCTACTCGCTCAGGAGGACAATCTACTAGTATCACTGCAGATCAAGTCTGCGAAAAATGTGCGACAGGTGCTCAGACTGGCAGGCAAGACCAACAAGTTATGGATAGACTTCGGTGATGGAAGTGGTAAGCAACAGTTTGCCGTGCCCGATGAAGTACCCGAAGACTTGAACCAGCTCAAGGAGATCCCATTTACAGTACGACAGGATAACCCCACCATCAAGGTGTACGGAGCGGGGATCCGCGCTTTCGGCTTCTTCCGTACAGGCTCCATACTAGACCTCCAGCTAGTCAAGACGAACGATCTACAGGTACTCGCCCTAGACAATACCCATCTGGCCAGCTTGGACCTCAGTGGCTGTCCCAACCTAGAGGTGCTACAGTGCTTTGGCAATTTCGAGCTCACCTCGCTTGACCTATCTCACTGTCCTAAACTCAAGCAACTACAGATACAGTACACGGGCCTCCAGAGCATCGACCTAACCCCTTGCAAGGATCTGGAAGTATTTCTAGCATTCAATAGTCAACTAAAAGAGGTTCTCCTCGGATCTCATCCGAAGCTTTGGTTCTTTAAGGCTGACGAAGCACACATTCGCTCACTCGACCTGTCTAAGTGCCCTGCGCTACAGCTCTTGCACATGAACACAAACGACCTCTCTAGCCTGACCCTAAAGGGCAATGTCGCCCTGTCAGACATACAGCTAGGCGAAAACAAACATTTCTCTCAAGCCAATTGGAGCGAGGCTCCCGCACTACGCTCTCTTTACCTAGACCAGACGGCGGTCGCTCAGCTAGACCTAAGGTTGCTACACCATCTAGAGATCCTACAGGCACAGCAGTCTCAGCTGGAGATGCTCAAGGTGAGCGATCAGGCGCACTTTAGAAAGATGATGCTATGGGGCAACAAACTGTCAGCATGCGCTCTAGACACGCTCTACGCTTCACTAGCACCTCTACCCACTGGAGATCAAGACACGATCTACCTAAGAGCTACGGCAGACTTTACCAACCCAGGACTGGAGACCTCCCGCACTGAGATTGCCAAAAACAAGGGGTACCTCCTCCTAGACATCATGACCCTCGAGCAGTTGGTCGGAGATGCCACAGGATGCCCAGGTAGTAACGTCGGAGTGGAGTATATCCCCCGCATCTCAGAGCAGTGCCTCATCCCTATCGATGGAGAGAGACGCTACCAGATCAATGAAGCTCTAGGACTAGAAGCTATCTTAGTCTACGACGAGCAGGGACAACTCATTATCCAGCAGCTAGCCACTACGACACAACTAGATCTATCTCGCCTACCGGCTGGACAGTACATCGTGCTGGCTACCGCACTCAATGGGCAAACTTACGGACAGACGCTAATCCTCTAAATGCAACTGCACTATGAATAGGACATTAATACATGTCACCGTAGCCCTGCTCTTTGGCTGGGCTACCCTATCGTTCTTCGGATGCCACCCAGATCCTAAGCCTAATAAAGAGAATCCGAATAACGGAGGAGAGCATGAGCATGAGCATGAGGGTGAAAAGCCAGACACTATACCCGATACCGTAAAGGTCACACCACAAGCCTTCTTCATGCCTCTGCTACGCTTTGGCGAGCGTCTATCTCCTACGGAGTTAGATCAGTGGGGTAAGCAGGTGGGTGCAGTCCTAACCACTTCAGATGCTGAGGCTAGGCACTACGCTCTACCCACGGACACGCTTGAGGGCATGATCCTCCAGACCCCTCGAGGGATCTACCGAGAGATGACACTCATCGTGCCACAGCACCCATTTGGAGCTGAGAGGAGCTTCTTTAGCTTCTTGCGAAGAAACGGTTTTCAGCAGAGTCAATCCTATCCATACCTTTGGTTTGACCAGAAGCGTGGACTATGGATGGAGTACTACGCCGACGAGGCGTCTAGACAAGACATTCACTACTACGCAAGTGCTACGCTGACAAACTTCTCGCTAGCCTTCACCCAGCTCTGCAAAGATATATCTCGTCAGGAGGTTCGCGAGAAACTCGCCGCTCAAGGCTATCAGTACAATAAGGAGGCGAGCGACCTTTACAAGCTCATCTTTGATCACGCTGAGGGCGACTGGCCTCGAGTGATTGTCTTCTACGATAGGAATAGCGAGCAACCAGCTCAGGTACAAATGCTAGCACGAGATCCATACGTACTGCACAGCCCGACGATTCAGCAGTATCTTCAGGAGCAGGGCTTTTATGTTAATAAAAAGCGACACAGCTACGAGTCCTTCAGCTATATCCATGACGAGAAGGAGCTCCGAGTAGACCTGAGACTGAGCGATAATCCTGCTACAGCCAAGACGCCAGGCGCTATTATCATCTCTTATCATGCCAACCCCAATGCCCCTGTCAAGATAGATCATATCGACTTCCCCTCCTTCAAGTGGGGAGCTACACAGGAGGAGCTAGAGGCTTTTGAGAAGCAGCGTGGTCGCGTGTCGCAAATGTTTATGGGAGTGCTCAATGCCCCTACAGGGGACCCGAACTTCCCTCTTCAAGCTTACTACTTCGATGCTAGTGGCAAGTATTCCTTCTCAGAGACTCAAGTCTCACGACCTGCCATCGTAAAGGATAAAGCATTCGTACAGCTGATGCGCGATGCGGGCTTTGACTACGACAGTGAGAAGGATGGGAAAATCAAATACTTCAATGAGTTCCAGCACATCGTTGCGATCATTGACCTCAAAGCTCCCAGTCTCTGTATCACCTACCGGCCACTCGGACTGTAACGAATAAACGACTTCTATTTCAAGCAAAAAGGAGAACCTTCGTATATGAGGGTTCTCCTTTTTTGTTTGTGTTTATACCTCGCCTAGCGACCGGAGCGGATCGGAGCGCTACCCCAGCAGAGCTGATGCTGAGGATCGTAGATGGTGGCAAACTGACCGGCCGCAATGCCCTGTATCGGCACGCTGCTGACCAGCTGATAGCCGCCTGAGGGGAGATGCTCGAGGCGCCCTGCGGTGAAGTCGGGCGTGTGACGAATCTTGAAGGAGACCTCCAGCGGACTGTCTGACGGAGTCTTCGTCCAGAGCCACGGATCGGTCGTGAGCCAATGCATCTCCTCGGTCTCAATGATCGTGCCGTACTGCGTCTTGGGGTCGTAGCCTCGTGAGGCGTAGAGGACGTTGTGCTCCACATCCTTTGCCACCACATACCACGGACCACCCGAGAGCCCGAGCCCTTTGCGCTGGCCGATGGTGTGAAACCAGTAGCCACGATGCTCGCCGATCTTCTCGCCTGTCTCATGGTCGATGATGTCGCCCATCTGCGTACCTAAGTAGCGCTCGATGAAGTCGTTGTAGTCGATTTGTCCTAAGAAGCAGATGCCCTGACTGTCTTTGCGCTGCGCATTGACCAAATGCGCCTCGAGGGCGATGCAACGTACCTCCTCTTTTGGCAAATGCCCGATGGGAAAGAGGAGACGCTCCATCTGCCGAAAGCCGATCTGCGCCAAGAAGTCTGTCTGATCCTTCACAGGGTCAGGAGAAGTGCCGAGGAAGGTCAAGCCATCCTCCGTCTGTCGTATCGTAGCGTAGTGGCCCGTGGCTATGTAGTCGTACGAGGCGCCGCACCTTTCCTCAAAAGCTCCGAACTTGATCAACTTATTGCACATCACATCGGGATTGGGCGTGAGCCCCCGCCTGACCGCATCCATCGTATAGGCGACCACCCGATCCCAATAGACTTGGTGCAGGTCGACGATCTCTAGGTGCAGGTCGTAGCGTCGAGCTAGGAGCGTCACCAGCTCGATGTCCTCCTCGGCAGGACAGTCAAGGAAACTGCCTTCCTCGTCCTGCATGCCGATACGTATGTAGTAAAGGTCTGGACGAAAGCCCGCCTCGACGAGCAGGTGCATCGCCACACTGCTATCCACGCCGCCCGAGGCGAGCAGTGCGATACGACTATCCCGTGGTAGTGCTGTGTAGAGAGTGGTCTCCATACACCTTGTGTATCAAGCCCTCAGAGCGGACTACATGCGCTCGGGCAGTGCGATGCCGAGGAGCCCCATGGCACTATGTATCGTCTTGGCAACGGTCTGGCTGAGCTGCAGGCGCATACTACGTAGCGCCCCGTCCTCCTCACGCAGTACGGAGCACTCGTGGTAGAACTGGTTATACCCCTTGACCAAGTCATAGGTATAGTTGGCAATGCGGGCTGGCGAATAGCTCGCGGCAGCCTCCTGCACGACGGTCGGATAGTCAAGCAACTGCTGAACAAGTGCCGTCTCATACGACGAGAGTGCTAGCTCACCACCCTCGGGGAGCTGATGCTTGTAGCCCATCTCGTCAGCCTTCTGCAGGAGCGAGCAAATACGTGCGTAGGTGTACTGGATGAAGGGGCCCGTGTTACCGTTGAAGTCGATAGACTCCTCGGGGTTGAACATCATATTCTTCCTCGGGTCCACCTTGAGGATGAAGTACTTGAGAGCGCCCAGCCCAACCATCTCGGCGGTGCGTAGCTCCTCGGCGGTAGGCTCGGCGGCTAGCGCTACGCCCTTAGCTTGCTGGGCTGTCCGTGCCACCTCTAGAGCGGAGTCGCGCATAGCGTCCATCAGATCGTCCGCATCGACGACCGTTCCCTCGCGACTCTTCATCTTACCGTGAGGTAGCTCCACCATGCCGTAGCTAAAGTGTGTCAAGCTCTTGCCCCACTTATAGCCTAGACGGTCTAAGAGTAACGATAGCACCTGAAAGTGGTACTCCTGCTCGTTTCCCACGACGTAGATCATCTGGTCTATCGGGAAGTCCTGATAGCGAAGCTTGGCGGTGCCAATGTCTTGGGTGATGTAGACCGAGGTGCCGTCACTGCGGAGAAGGATCTTCTTGTCCAGACCCTCCGCCTCAAAGTCGGCCCAGACGGAGCCATCCTCGTGCTGCTCGAAGAGTCCCTCCTTCAGACCACGCAAAACTTCTTCACGCCCCACGAGGTAAGTGTCGCTCTCGTAGTAGATCTTGTCAAAGGAGACACCCATACGGCTGTAAGTCTCGTCAAAGCCTTTGTAGACCCACTCATTCATCTGTCGCCATAGCGCACGAACCTCTGGGTCGCCCTGCTCCCACTGACGGAGCATTTGTCGTGCGTCAGCCATCAGCTGAGACTTAGCCTCGACCTCTTCGTCGCTCCAGTCGGGATGCTCAGCACGTATCTGCGCCAGCTCGGCACGATACTCCTTGTCAAAGCGCACGTAGTAGTCGCCGATGAGGTGGTCGCCCTTCTTGCCCGAAGATTCAGGCGTCTCGCCATTGCCCCAGCGTAGCCATGCCAGCATTGACTTGCATATGTGCACGCCACGGTCGTTGACAATATTCGTCTTGACCACACGATGCCCGCTCGCCTCTAGTATCTGAGCGAGGCTGTAGCCGAGTAGGTTGTTGCGTACGTGTCCCAGGTGCAGGGGCTTATTGGTGTTTGGTGAGGAGTACTCGATCATCACGAGAGGAGACTGCTCTGTCGGTGTGATGTGCCCGTAGTGCGGTGTCTCGGCAATCTCTCGCAGTGCTGCGAGCCACGCTGAGTCGGTCAGCGTGAGGTTGAGAAAGCCCTTGACCACGCCATAGGAGGCTATGAGATCTGTCTGCTCCTGTAGCTTGGCACCGATCGTCTCGGCGGTCTCTTGGGGAGACTTGCGCGAAGCCTTGAGGTAGGGGAAGACGACGAGCGTCACATGCCCCTCAAACTCAGGTCGTGTGGCGGTCAACGTGATCTCGTCAGCGGTCGTGGTGAGGTCGTAGAGTGTATGTAGTGTCGAGGCGATCGCCTCGCTAAGATGTCTGTAAAGGCTCATAGTATATAGTATAGTATAACGTATTAGAGGACTTTCATGCGCCAGGTGACACCCACATTGACCTGCGTGCGCTGATCGTGCAACACAGCTTGCGGGTTCGTGTTTGTACCAAAGGCATAGTTAGCATGTGCATGCAGGCGCACCTCGGGAATCGGTGAGTACTCGACCCCGCCACCGAGACAAGTGATCTGCGTGCCATCGGTGACGCCGTAGTCTGCGTGAAAACCACTCGTATTATGATCGTAGCTTCCCTTGAGATAAAGCTTCGTTTGCTTGGTCGGGTGGTAGGCTAGCTGACCATAGATAGAGTAGTCGGAGAAGAGCTTCTTGCCATCTCCATCGAGTGGTGCGCGGTGCATCAGGTCTAGGTCCACGAAGGTGCGAGGGGTCAGCTGGAAGCGATTGCCCAGCGAAATATAGTTCATAAAGCGCCTGGGCGCATACTCCATAAAGTTGACACTCCACATCGGCACAAACCAGTCGTGGTGCGCTGTCCAGACCAGGTTGTAGGCGTACATGTCGGCGGCCTGTCCACTGCTCGCCTCGTAGTCCTTGCGGTAGGGGCTCTGGATCACCTGCATATGGAGATTGTCCTGTCCATTAGGCAAGGTATAGCTCACCGTAGCGCCCCACTGATAGGCTGGCATATGGAAGCAAAACTCTCCCAGCTGGAAGACATCTATCGGCGCTGGCTCAAACTCCCACCCACCGACGAAGACGATCCACTTGCCGAGTCGTACACTCAGCTGCTCGATCGGGTTGTACTGCAAGTAGAGAAAGTCGATCGACTCAAAGAAAGTGCGATCTAGATTGATCGAGCTAAGTCTCTGTCGGTAGAGGTAGCTAAACTTTGGCGAGAGGGTACCACTGAGTATGACGTTAGCGATATTTCCCTTAAAGCCTGAGCCCGCCTCGTCGGCTTGGTCTCCGAGATAGATGCGCTGGTAGTCACCGCGCGCCTCGAACGAGAGAGCTATCTTCTTGTCATGCGGTGCCTCTAGCTCAGCATCGGGGACAGGCTCCTGAGCCATGAGTGAGCCGAGAGCAAGTGTCAGTAAGAGTATGAGAGCCGAGAGCGACTTCGTAAGATGTGACATAGTCTAGAGGGTCTATCAGGTGATACTAAAAGGTGCTTTCGTCAGGCGTCCCCGTCTCGACCGTAAGCTCCTCACGCTGGCTCTTCTTGCGCCATAGCCCGTACACCTCGCTGACAGGGTCGGAGGTAATAAAGGGCTCCATACGCTCAGCACGCAGATGGTCTAGTAGCTTGCCAAACTCATCCCTCGTCAAGATACACTCCAGCTGCTTGTGATCCTCGCCTGAGTAGCCACCCGTCACGGGGTGGATCGTCACCCCACGATTGAGCGTGTGAATGACATAGTCACGGATATGCTCCCAATCCTTGGAGATGACGTAGACACGTGTCCGCGAGCTCATGCGGGTCATAAAGTAGTCTAGGATCAAGCCATTGAGCCAGGTACCCACGAGTCCCATGATCACGAGCCCCGTAGGACTGGTCAGGAAGGCGGAGCAGCAGATCAAGCCCCCAGCGATCGTCACCGACACGCCTAGTGGCACATGGAGGTACTTGTTGAAGATCTTGGCCAAGATATCTAGTCCGCCCGTTGAGGCGTTGATACTAAAGAGGATCGCCTGCGCCGCACTCATCACCAAGATGAAGCAGACCAAGTCAAACCCTGGATTGTTTACCATCTCGCCATGTACCTCCTGAGCAAACATTGACCCACTGACAGGATCGATCCAGCCCATCAAGTCTACAAACGGCCCTAAGATCAGTGCCGTGTAGCAAGTCTTAGCACCAAACTCGTTGCCGATCAGGATGAAAGAGAGGAGTAGCAGGATCGCATTGATGAGAAACATATAGGACCCCAGCGACATCACTGGGAGCAACCGCTCCAGCACGATACCTAGTCCCGTCACCGATCCGACGATCAGACCACTAGGGGCGAGGAAGTAGTGTACCGCCATGGCGCCGATAAACATGGCAACGGTCATCAAGACCAATTCGTACCAAAACTTACGGCTAGTGAATAGGTCAGTCGCCTGGCCAGGCAGAGCAGCTAGGCGGGCACGAAGTTCATCCTTACTGGGGAGCTTATATTTCATTAGAAGCGTATTACGAGGTGAGAGATCCATCGCGAGGCTACCACGCAGGGTGGCAACACTCTCCGACAATTATCTGCGTGCAAAGATACAAAATAGCACATACCCGCCAGCCAAATCTACGCTTTCTCCATTCCGGCGAAGTCTAGAGGCGACAAGCTGTTAGGGTTAACGCACGACATAGGAAGAGCTTATCTACGCCTCTATGGAGGAAGTCGTAAACTCTTTGGCGGGCATTTTTGATTTCCCAGAGAGGAGCGGGAAATCTCTTCGGACTTGTGATTTGATTCTTCCGAAGTTTCATTTCATTCTTCCGAAGTTTTGTTTCTCGCCTCGGTAGAGGATTTTCATTTTCCATGGAGCTAGCTGGGATTTCCTCGGGAGGGATCAGAACAATCGGAGATGTTGACGCGATCATCGTCGAGCTGTAGCTCCTAGGAGAGCAGTTGTCGTGCGTCAGTCCTGAAGCGAGGAACCAGTCTGTTGCGAACCTTAAACAAAAGATTTATCTTTGCACTAAAGGCAGTAGGCCTAGTGTGCTGTCATACATTTGTCTTGTATAGTTTCCCTGCTTGACCCTATTCAAGCCGTCTCACTTACTAATCCACGTCACGATATGACTACGACTAACGAACCTCTCCCCTTAGCTCCCGAGGAAGACTCACCAGGCGCTCCTCGAGACGAGCAACGCATCATATACAACAGCGAGGACGGGCGAGCTAAGGTCACGCTCTACGCCCGAGATGGTAGCGTCTGGATGAATCAAAGCCAGCTCGCAGAGCTTTTTGACACCTCTATCCCTAACATCAGCATGTACATATCAAACATGCTGAAAGATAGAGAGTTGGTGCGTGATTCAGTTATTAAGGAGTACTTAACAACTGCCACAGACGACAAGCAATACAACGTCACCTTTTACTCCTTAGAGATGATTCTCGATCCTTGGGGCTATGGCACAGCTACCGCGAAAAGAGTATCTTTGCAGTAGTAGAGACTACGATCTCATAGACTCAATCAACATACTACGAAGATGACACAGATAGCAAAATGGTTTACAGCACTCACCCTGACGCTCTTACTGGCAGGGTGTGGCGTCGTGCCGATCACGGGACGACAGCAACTCAACCTTGTGTCGGACGCTGAGATCTCGGCGGCCAGCGCACAACAATATAATCAGTTTATCCGCAAGGCGAATGTGGACAACAACTCGCCCCAAGGGCAGCAGACGCTCCGTGTGGCACGACGCATAGCGCAGGCCACGGACAACTATCTGCGCAACAATGGCTACGACCAGATAGCGCAGGCGACGCAGTGGGAGTTTAACTTCGTCCGTGATCGTCAGGTCAACGCTTTCTGTATGCCTGGTGGCAAGATCGTCGTCTACAGCGGGTTGCTTCAGGCGACGCGTCCTACCGATGACGAGCTGGCTGCGGTCATAGCACACGAGGTCTCTCACGCTGTGGCTAAGCATGCCAACGAGCGCATCAGCCGTGAGATGCTTACGCAACTTGGCGGACAGGTCTTGACAGGGATGGTTGGCTCGAAGAGTGCGGCTCTGGGGGGCATCCTCCAGCAGGTTTATCCGATTGGCTCGCAGCTCTTGGTCTCCCTACCCTATGGTCGCAAGCAGGAGTACGAGGCGGACAAGATCGGCATGGTCTTCATGGCAATGGCGGGCTACGATCCAGCAGCCGCTGTGACGCTCTGGCAAAAGATGGCACAGCAGGGGCAGAAGTCGCCCGAGTTCCTCAGCACTCACCCAAGCGATCAGAACCGTATCCGTGCCATTCAGGAGTTTCTCCCCGAGGCACGACAGTACTACAGTGGTCCTGGGGTTATGTCGCAAGGACCTAAGCGCTCAATCAAATCGCTTGACAAAAACATGCGCCAGGAGCGTCGCCAATCCGCTAGCCAGCTGAGAGACGGCGGGAGCTCTTCGTCTGCTAAGCAACAGGACGGCGGAGGCTTTCACTATGAGCCTGTCAGCCGCTAATGAGCATGTGGGAGCGAGGCTTTGTCCACTACTATTACGGTACGGGCAAAGGTAAGAGCACCGCAGCTGTGGGGCTGGCGATACGCACGCTGGGTCACGGCGGGCGAGTCTACATCGGGCAGTTTATCAAGACAATGAGCTACGGTGATGTGCTCTTTCTGGAGCAGCATACGAAGCGTGAGGAGTGTGCCGTCGAACTGTACGGATCGATGTACGGTGGGACGGGCTGCCTGATCGACCATGCGGCTAGTCCTCAGGACGTGCAGGCTGCCGAGCAGGGGCTGGCACGGGCCGTCGAGCAGATGTGCTCAGGACGGTACGACTTAGTCATTTGGGATGAGGTCTCAATGGCTGTCGGCTTAGGCTTGCTCAGGGTCGAGGCGCTCATCGATGCTATAAAAAAGCGCCCCGATGAGTGCGAACTGGTACTCACGGGACGACACTACTGTGAGGAGTTACTGCCATATTGCCAGCTTGTCACTAACTTTGCAGAGGTCAAGCACTATTACCACGAGGGAGTCCTCTCTCGTACTGGAATCGAGCATTGACCCGCTTAGCTTTTAATTCATATGATACGTATCACACAATACATTTTACCGCTACTCCTCGGGCTCTCGTTGCTCTCCTGCAATAAGGAGCAGCAGAGCCAGCAGACGGCTCAGGGGGAAGAAGAGACACCCCGCGTGGCTACCCCCTTTGAGGCGGATAGCGCTTACAACTTTGTCGCCAAGCAGGTCGCTTTCGGGCCGCGCATTCCTGGTTCTGAGGGGCATACCGCTTGTCTCGCCTGGATGAAAGAGCGACTGACACAGTATGGCGCGACGGTCGTGGAGCAGAGCTTCGAGGCAACGGCGCATGACGGGACAAAGCTTCCGCTGACCAATCTGATTGCTTCGTACAATCCCGAAGCCTCGCAGCGAATCCTCCTGATGGCTCACTGGGATACGCGTCCCTGGGCGGACAAAGATCCGAATCCCGCCAACCATACGCAACCGATCCTCGGCGCTGACGATGGAGGTAGCGGTGTAGGCGTCCTGCTCGAAGTGGCTCGGCTACTGGGCAGTGTCGCAGCGCCTCAGACGATCGGGGTGGACATCGTGCTCTTCGACGGGGAGGACTACGGCACTTACTCCAACGAAGAGAGCTGGTGCCTAGGCTCTACGCACTGGAGCAAGAATCCGCACGTGGCTGGCTACCAAGCGATGGGTGGCATCCTGCTAGACATGGTTGGAGGGCGCAATGCGACCTTCTACTGGGAGTACTTCTCCAAGAGCTATGCCCCGCAGCTTCTTACGAAGGTGTGGAGCAAAGCGGCCGAGCTAGGCTACGGATCTTACTTTCACCAAGCGGACGGCGGAGGCTTGACCGACGACCATGTGCCAGTCATTCGCAATCTTGGCATTCCTTGCATTGACATTGTCAACTATGATCCGCAGAGCGAGGAGGGCTTTGCCCCTTATTGGCACACACTTCAAGACAACATGAGCAATATCTCGGCGGAGACGCTGGGGACTGTCGGACATACCGTCATGGCAGTACTCAAAGATCTAGACGCTCAACACTGATTAGCTTCCTAAACTTATGACTATAGACGAACGGCAAGAGGAACTTATCTCACAGTTTGAACTGGTGGACGACTGGATGGATCGCTACCAAATGATCATCGATCTGGGCGACCAGCTGGAGTCTGTCGAGGACTCGGAGCATACGACCGAAAACCTCATCGACGGCTGTCAGAGCCGTGTGTGGATCATCATATCACCACAAGAGGATGGCACGCTACACCTCAAGGCTGACAGCGATGCGCTCATCACCAAGGGCATTGCCGCCATGCTCCTCTACTGCTACAATGACCAGCCCGCACAGGCTATCGTAGAGACACCGCTTTATTTCATTGACCGACTGGGACTCCAGTCACACCTTTCACCGACACGGAGCAACGGCCTTCAGTCGATGTACGAGACGATCAGACGACGTGCTCAGGAGTTTCTGAGCCACTAGGAGATAGATTATGACCCCTTTTAGACAGATTGATGTAGCCGACCGCTCCACAGTCTTTCCTTATATATATTATGGTGCAGAGCCAATCTGCGACATCTCCTTTGCCAATCTTTATGGCTGGGCAGTACAGTACGAGACCTCGTGGGCGATCGGTGGCACACAGACACTGGTGATCCGCTTTCGCTCACCACGCCGAGACCACCCCGTCTACCTCTGCCCCTTCTGTCGTGATGACAACTCCTGGACGACGACCATCAAGGAGCTCATGGAGATCTCCGAGCAGGAGGCTTATCCACTCGTCTTCATGGGCGTTACGTCGAGCTGCAAGGAGCGACTCGAGAAACTCTTTCCCGATGAGTTCGTCCATATCCAGGACGACGACTACATCGACTACGTCTATCTCAGGGAAAAGCTCGCACGGCTCAATGGCAAGAAGCTTCAATCGAAGCGCAATCACATCAATCGCTTCGAATCTTCCTACCCTGACTACCGCTACCTGCCCATCACCACGGACGACCTAGAGCGTGTAGCGCACTTTGCCGATGAATGGCTAGCGCATGCCGAGGCGACGGGCGATCCTGACCCCAGCTTGCATACAGAGCGCAAGGTCATCCAGCGACTCCTCGACAACTACGAGGCGCTGGAGATGCGTGGCGGGATGATCGAGATCGGAGGCGAGATCGTTGCCTTTACGCTGGGGTCGCCCATTACGGAGGACACCTTTGACGTGCATATTGAGAAGGCGCGCACAGACATCGACGGCGCCTATACGATCATCAACCGTGAGTTCGCCCGTAGCATCCCCGAGCAGTACACCTATGTCAATCGGGAGGAAGACCTCGGCCTGCCTGGCTTGCGTCAGGCGAAAGAGTCTTATCGCCCTGAGATACGCCTCGTCAAGCACACCTGCGTGTGGCGTCGTCCCGACTGGGCTGGCGAACTGGAGTCCTAAGCATGAGATCGAAGGCTGAGACGCAGCGACTCTACGAAGAGATCTGGCGCACCACCTTTGGGGATAGCGACGACTTCATCGCGCTCTACAGTCGTACCACCTTTGACCCTCGTCGCACCCATCTGCTCACGACGCTAGACCAGAGCCGTGCACTCAGTCATGTGCAGTACCTCCCCTATCTAATGGGCTACCGTGACCAATGGTGGCGTGCTGGCTACATCTCGGGCGCAGCTACCGCAAGCGACCAGCGAGGCAAAGGGCTCGTGCAGCATCTCATGCGAGCGAGTCATCAGCAGATGTGGCGGGACGGGTGTCTTTTTGCTTTCCTCATACCAGCCGAAGAGTGGCTCTATCACTTCTATCGCAAGATGGGCTACGCCACGCTCTATGGCAAGCGCCTTACTCCTACTCTAGAAGGGAAGCCCACCGACCGACCCTCTGGCGAAGCTTGGCAGCAATACCGAAGTTGGCAGGCTACACTGGCCGAGCACTACCCCACCGTCACGCATAGCTACCATCAGTGGCGCACGCTCCTAGCGAGCTTAGCGCTCGAGGCGGGCGGCGTCGGCACCATCGGAGAAACGACCTACTATTATTATAAAGATGCTGAGAGAAAGAAGCAAAGCATCCTCGCCATCCCCCCAGCGGAGGAGCCTGCCGACGGAGCCTTTGACCTGTCCGCGCCCTTTGGTATGTTGCGTCCACTGCGCATCGCTGAGCTACTGACGTGGGCTGCCGAGCAAGGCTTGCTAGCAGGGGAACAGCTCCTCCCCGCTACACTCTATCACGATGAGCAACGTATCGTCTTCGACCTGCTCGATGAGCAGATCCCGACGAATAGCGGTCGCTACTGCGTCTTGCGCCAGCATCGCGAGCTACTCTTCGCACCGCGTCCTAACGATCGTCTCATCAACCCGCTCACACCCGACCAACTGCTCGCAGCGCTCCCCATCCTCCAGCATACGTTGGTCTACGCCATGATGGAGTGATTCTATCAAAGCCTAATTAGTAGACGGTGCAAAGGTAATAAGAGGACACTTAGAGTCTGAGCTCTAGTGCACTCAACGACACGCTGCAATCCGCAAGCATCTCAACAGACCCTAAAGAAGGACGGCACAACAAAAGCTTCAAACCTATAGAGCACAAAGTCCATAAGTCAGTGCAATCGTCCGCTCCCAGCAAGTATTGTACGATACTAGGCAAGGGAACTTAGCGAACGCTCATCTGAGAGCGACCTTGTAGCTGTCCCGCAGCTTGCCGCGTGGGAGCACCACTTCCAGCGCCTAGCGTTTGTGTCTGGGTCTTGTTCTGCTTATCGCCTTGCTCCTTTTCCTTGGGCGGAACGCCTATCTCCACATCTTCGCCACGCGCTCGTGCCTCTCGCTCCTCGGCACGTGAGGGGAGCCCCATGATCTTACGCTCACGGTCTGTCGGATTCCACCGCTTGCCGTAGCGCTCCCGCATACGCTGAGCATACTCGACGTTGAGGTCTCGCTTCTGATTAGCTGCGTTAGCACTATTGCTATCACCCTCCGCTGGCTTATCGCCCTCCAGCCCCTTCGGACGTTGCTCTGCTAGAGGCGTACCATCGTATGCCCACTTTTGCTCTGTGGCAAAGCGCGCCTGTACATTTACCGACTGAGGCAGATAGCGCACAGGTTCAGGAGGCGTCGCCGGGTAGATGCCCCCGTCCCAAGAACCATTGCCATTTAGATCTACGTAAAGCTTGAGGAAGTAAGCTCCTGGAGCCAGTTCTTTAAAGGCGACCAAGCCCGCACTGTCGGGCTGAGCAGTCGCCAGAATCTCCTCCTTACTGCTGAGTAAGTAGACGTAGAGCGGATGGTCTGTAGGATGTCCCGTGAGCGTGATCGTGAGAGAGCCTAGCTCGGTCGCAGAGGCTATCTTGAGATCCTTTTGCACCGAAGCACTGGTTCCCCCATAGAGCCCTGTGATGGCAGCCGTATCTACCTCGAGTCGGTAGGTGGAGCCTGGCTCTTTGACAAAGTCAACCAACCATCGGCAGCGTCGCACGCTGTCGGGCAATAACTGGCAAGGAATCGGCTGAGGCACCGAGTCGACCAACTTAGCGAGCTGCACCCGCGTCGTGTCAATGGCTAGAATCGGCACATCATAGCTAATCCAAAGTGAGTCACGCGTCGTCTCCTTATGAATTCCTTCGTGCGAAAGAATCTTGACAGCCCCGAGCTCACTCTTTGTGTCTGCCAGAGCGGTGCTGTCACTAGCATGGCTGAGACCACCGGCAGCTGTCTCGGGGGCTTCTACCTTCGGTTGCTTCTTTGGCTTGGCTTTAGCCTTTGTCGCTTGCACTCTAGGAGCGTGTAGCGTCATCGTGTCAAGCTTGTTGATCGGGCTACCGATCGAGTCAGTCGTAGGATAGGCGAACGCCACCACCACGGAGTCCCTCGCTAGTGAGTCGTGGGGAGATAGCCAGTAAGTGATACTCTTGCGATCTGTCGAGAGGTCAGGGTAGTAGCTTGAGGATTTCGTCAGGTAGTCTGGCGAGAGAATCTTGAGCTGAGGTAGTGTGTCAAGAGGCTCCGTAAAGGTCGCCATGAGCGACATCGTATCTCGTCGTACCAGTCGCTCGAGACGAATGATATTTGTCTTCGGATGTGTCAACAGGAGAACGAGGTCGTTGGGCAGGTAAACGTAAGACGACACATTATCTGTGGCTGTGGCAGTCGTATCTGTCGCAGTCGTTGGCGCTTGCTCCTTAGCGAGCAAACTATCGGCACGCCCCCCAAGCGAATCCACAGCATGACCAAGCGAATCTACCATATTACCGACCGAATCCGCAACATTAGCGAGCGAATCCACCTTCGGCTCCTTGGCAGGAGTCAGCGCCGAGCGGTGCACTACCTCGGTGCGGAAGCTGTCGGGCGTGATGGCAAAGCTCTCGTTCGGATTGTTGTAGCTATAGCTACGATCCATATCAACCAGAGCGATAGCGCGGTAGACTCCATCCCGTACATTCTGCAGGGTAAAGTGCCCCTTATCGTCCGTATAGGTCATACGGGTCATCGGACGGTCTAGCGAGTCCGTAGGAATAGGCATATCATAGACACCCGCTAGGATATGAGACACCGGCTGTAGCGTATAGGCGTCGAGCACATGCCCAGATACCTGCATCGTGTCCAGGTAGTCACCCGTACTGAAGGCGTAGACATACTGCTCGATGTAGTTGCCCTCATTATAGTCCTTGATCGCACGATTGAAGTTGATCGTGTAGGTCGTGTTTGCGATCAGACTATCTTGATAAGTGACGATCAGCTGCTTCTGATTGACCAAAGCCTTCGGTGGGATGCGCTGTGGTGGCGAATAGATTATTTTGTCCTCACCTCGCTCCAGCTGTATGTACTCATCGAAGGTGATTCGCACACGATGCGTCGAGACGTTTGTACTCCCCATCTCAGGCGTACAGCGCACGACCCGAGGCGGGGTCATATCATAGGGACCACCCTCTGGCGAAGATTGCTTGGCACACCCCGCAGCGCCTAGGATTAGGAGCAGGAAGGTGACTAAGAGCGTGGAGAAGTGCTGGTGCGAATGAAGCATGTGCGGTAGTGGCTGTGTCGTTAGAAGGTTCCTTCACGGAGAAGTTGCGGCTCCGCACCCGTACAGTCGATGATCGCGCTATGACCGCCTAGAGCCACACCACCATCGATGATCAGATCCACCTGATGCCCGTAGTACTCCTCGATGAGCTCTGGATTAGTCAGGTAGTTCGTATCATACTCCTCAGGCAGGTCAGGCAGTGAGCCCGTCAGGAGCGGAGCCTCTAGCTCCTCCAGTATGATCCGCGTCACAGGGTGCTTGCAGAGCTGCACGCCCACCTCCTTTCGCTGACGGAAGGGCGCCGGCAACGTCGTCGTCGGAGGCAATATATAGGTAGCCGGCTCGTACTCGCCCGACTTCATCAAGGCAAAAGTCTCATCCCCCAGCTTAGCATACTGCGCCACCTCACCAAGGTCTTGGCACATAATCGCCAACGTGTGGCGCTTGCTGTCCACCCCTTTGATCTGGCATACCTGCTCCACGGCACGCTTCTTCAGTGCCGAGCAACCGAGCGCATAGCCTACACCCGTAGGATAGATGATCACTCCCCCACTCTCCAGGCATTGGACCACCTCACGCACTACAGCGTAGTCAGGCGTATCAGCGTAGATCTTCGTTAGCATATAGTATTAGAGCGCATAGAGGTAAGCGATCTCCTCAGCCCAGAGCTCAGGCACAGGCGTCTCTAGGACGATCGGGATATTGTCTAGGTGCGGATCGTCCATCAGCATTTTGAATAGCTCCGTACCCATAAAGCCCTTGCCGATAGACTCATGCCGATCCACACGCGTGCCCAAGTCCTTCTTGCTGTCATTCAGATGGATCGCGCAGAGCTTGTCGTAACCGACGATATCGTCGAAGGCTTGCCACATAGCCGTGTAGCCATCGGCTGTACGTATCTCATAGCCAGCCGCCAGCGTGTGTGCCGTGTCGATACAGACGCCCACACGGCTAGCGTCGTCAACGTGCGAGATGATGTAAGCGAGCTGCTCGAAGGTATAGCCCACGTTGGTTCCTTGACCCGCCACATTCTCCAGCACCAGCTTGACACCCTCCGACTCAGCCAAGACGGCATTCATCTCAGCCGCAATGTACTCCATGCACTGCTCCTCGGAGATCTCCTTGAGGTAGCTCCCAGGGTGAAAGTTGAGCAAGCTCAGCCCCAGTTGCTCGCAGCGGTGCATCTCGTCGATCATAGCTTGGCGACTACGCAGGCGCTTGGTAGCGTCCGCATTACCTATGTTATATAGGTAGCTCGCATGGGGCAGGATATGCTCCCGTCGGATGCCCACCTGGTCACAGTTTGCGATGAAAGCGTCGATCTGCTCCTTGGTATAAGGCTTAGCCTGCCACTGGCGCTGATTCTTGAGGAAGAACGCGAAGGCACGTGCGCCTAGCTCGCCAGCACGCAGTGGCGCCTCCTCCACGCCACCCGCAGCGCTCACGTGCGCTCCGATATATTTATTAGGATGTTTGGTGTAGCTCATGATGAAAACGGCTAGTGATATAACCCTAGCTCTCGCAAAGATACAAAATGACCCCGAAAGAAGCGCCCTCCCCGAAATCTCCTCAAGACCGCAAGTCGCTACACGTCGGACTGTTACTCGTCATGGGTTTAACAGAGGCACGATTACCACCGATAATTCTGATTGCTCTGACTTCCTCGGGAGGAGTTTTTTGTTTTCCACGGAGGAAATGGGAAATTCTTCGGACTTATGATTTCATTCTTCCGAAGTTTCAGTTCATTCTTCCGAAGTTTTATTTGACTCCTCCGAAGTTTCATTTGATTCTTCGGAGGAGTTTTTCTTTTCCTCGGAGGAGTCGGAGTGATCGGACGTCTTGGAAGCGCTCCGAAAGATACGTTTTCAGACCAACTTGGCGACAAATATCAAACGATTTGCAGGCTTAGCACAGACACGTACTAATCGGCCGCTTTTTCTATCTCGTTTACTTACATTTGCGCCCAGTAATCCATTTTCAATACATGATGAAGCTAAGAAAATTACTTTTTGCCCCCTTGGCGAGTCTGCTCTTCTTGCCACTCTACGGGGCTATTGACAAGACACCCGTGGTCACGGACTCGGTAATGAGCTACGAGCTGGACGAGGTGCGGGTGATCACGAGCCGTCCGCTACTACGGCAGGCGGGTCTGCTGATGAGCACGCCTGGTGCTATGAGCCTGGTGACTCCGACCATGCTACGAGAGTATGACATCAAGCATCTCTCAGACTTGACGGGTGTCGTGCCTAATCTCTACATGCCAGACTACGGCTCACGTCTCACCTCGCCGATCTATATGCGTGGTATCGGGACGCGTAGTGGCGGGCAGTCCACCGCTTTCTTTATCGATGGGGTTCCTGTGCTCAACCAGTCAATCAATCGCTACCTCCTCGGCATCGAGTCTATTGAGGTGATGAGCGGAGCGCACAGTAACATCTATGGTCGCAACGCTATGGCGGGAACGATCCTCCTGACCTCTCGTTCGCCTATTGACAATCCCGCACTGGATGTAACGGCTAGAGCCGGCAATCATGGGATCATCGAGGGAGCGGCGCGACTAGCACACGCCTTTAACTCCAAAGTGGGTCTGGCCCTCGGTGGGTACTATAATAGGAATAATGGGTTCTATACGAATGCTTTCGACAATCGTCCTGCTGATGCGGAAGAGGCGTACGGCGCTAACCTACACTTCGAGTGGCGCCCCGATGCGACGCAAAGACTTCGCCTGGCTGGCGTATGGGATGGGGTACATCAGGGAGCATTTCCCTATGCGATGATCAACCCCAAGAGTGGCGAGACGATGCCGATCAACTACAACGCTCCGGGCTCCTACGACCGCACCATCGGTGAGGCGCGCCTGGCTTATGACAAGAGCTGGGACGAGATACGTCTAGACTTCACCACGAGCTATCAAGCGCTCAGAGACAATATGCTGATGGATCAGGACTACACGGCTCGGGACATCTTTACGATCAACCAAAAGCAACATCAAGATGCGGTGACAGCGGATCTTATCTTGCGCAACCGTGAGCAGACGACCTACAACTGGACTGTAGGTCTGAATGGTATCTACCAGATGAACCATATGGAGGTGCCAGTAGCGATACGCCCCGACGGCTTGATGGCGATGATACAACCTGGGCTGAACAAGGCAAACAAGAATGACAAGGTGCCTGTACTCCTGACGGTCGATGCCTCTAAGGAGCGCCTGAACAACAACGTTTTCGACAAGCGTAGCTACGGTGTAGCGCTCTATCACGAGAGCAATCTGCACGAGCCGTTTGGCTGGACAGGCTTTGACCTGAACTTAGGTGTACGCCTTGATGCGGAGCGTCAGGCGATGGACTTCGATAGCGACTTTAGCCTAGGGCTAGACGTGGCGCCGAAGAAAAACCCCAATGCGAAGCGTCACTTTGATATAACTAGCCGTCTGATGGGTGAGGGTGGCTATCAGGACTTCTTCCAGATCCTACCGAAGCTCTCGCTAAGCTATCGCCCCTCGGCTAGTAGCTACCTCTTTGTCGCAGCCTCTAAGAGCTACAAGACGGGTGGATACAATGAGCAGATGATGACGGAGGTGCTCATGCAGCAGGCTCAGCGCGAGATGATGGCGCTGGTTATGTCGCAGGGCAAGCAGCAGCCACAGGTCCAGACGGGCGATGCGAACCTAGCAGCCTTCAAGCCGGAGCATGCTTACAATCTAGAGCTGGGCGGACGACTCCTGACGCTACAGGATCGCTTCTTCGTATCGGCTACGCTCTTCGGCTCATGGATACGAGACCTACAGGTGGCTCGCTTCGTGACGACGGGTACGGGTCGTACGACGGTCAATGCGGGTAAGGCGCTCTCCCTCGGTGCTGAGGCGAGTGTCAAGGCTCGTCTATGGCGCTCGCTAACGATCTCGGCGCAGTATGGCTATACGCATGCAACCTTCCAGGACTACCTCACGAGCCGTGCTAACCCTCAGGGAGGCGATCCGATAGAGGTGAATTACAAGGGGAACTATATCCCTTACGTTCCTGCGCATACCTACGCTACGATGCTTCAGCTGAACGAACCTATCCAGACTTCTTGGCTCAAGGGCGTACTTGCTTCCGTAGAGCTACGTGGTAACGGACCGATCTACTGGGACTCGGAGAATAAGCATCATCAAGATCCCTACATGACGCTCGGAGCTCGCCTCGGTGTACGTCTCCCCTACGTCACCGTAGCTATCTGGGGTCGTAACCTGACGGACACGCGCTATGCGACCTTCTACTTCCAGTCGTTTGGCAATTCGTTCCTCCAGCAGGCTCAGCCACGCACCTTCGGGGCAGACCTCTCCTTCCACTTCTAGATAGGCTTCGGTTAGCCCGTTTTACAAAGATAGCCACCCACTCGCTGTAGAGAGGGTGGCTATTCTTATATTATATATGGGGGCTGGTTAGTCGGCAGGCTGGAGCCTGTCATCACCCCGTGTGCTGAGTGCGAAGCAGAGGACAAACATCATCCCGATGAGGTACTCGGGGATGTAGCTGACGAGGTCTACATTGCAGAGGATGATCCACAGCGAGACTACGACTGCAAGGGCACCGTTGCGCTGGCGACGAGCTACCCAAAGCATAGAGCCGAGAATGGAGAGCCAGAGCAAAAGCCCGATGATACCGCTCTGGACGAGCGACTGCATGTATTGATTGTGAAAGTGTACGATAAGACTTTCCTCCGTATTGACTGGTAGGGGCAGTAGGAGATTGTAAGCATAGTCTAGTCCGCCACCGATCCAGAGGGGGACCTCACGGAGGACTTGATAACTCATCTGTAGGAGGTCGTTGCGGAGACCTCCTCCGAGATACCCCTCCGTGAGATGAAATGAGGTGGTGTAGGCAATGGTAAAGAGGATAGCTGCAACGAGCATGAGATAGGGTACGAGACGGGGCTGACGTCGTGTGACTTTCACCCGGTCAAGGAGCTTGCAAGCGACAGCATACACTACCAAGAGGAGCGTCATCAGGAGCAGATAGCGAGCCTGCAAAGCGCAAGCGTAGGGGATGACCCCAAGGAGCAGGCACCATGCGTGAAGGCGTAGAGAGCGGTTGCTACTACGTATGGTCATCACGATGGGAGTCAAGAGGAAGATGCCGAGGTAGGTGTAGTGGGTGAAGGTAAAGGGCATCAGCATGTGGGAGCTGTCAATGACGAAGCCTGACTCCTGTAGGTAGAGCTTGTCCAGCTGCAGTGTGATGAGCGGGCTGACGCCACAGCTGATCAGGACGGCATAATAAAAGACTAGGAAAATGACTAGGTAGGCCCACCCGATGCGCAGCGCGCTTAGCCAGAAGCCCTGCGTGAGACGCATCGATGGCCCTCTATAAATGAGAAAGTAGAGGGGGATCACGAGTAGCCAAACTTCGTCACTCCAATAGTTGAGCGCTATCTCTTTATTTTCGGACCAGCCCAAGGCGACGACCACTGTATAGAGAGAGTAGAGCGTGGCTGTGAGTGCTAGGGGAAATAAGGCTCGCTGGCGAAGTGGACGGCATAGGCTCGCTCGCTCCTCCCAGCGGTTGTCCACAATCATCCCTACGAGGAAGAGAATCTGCAGTCCGAGGAAGCTATCGACCACGCCGAGCAATAGATTTGCATAGCCTAAGCCGAAACATACGAGTGGAACGAAGTGATGCCGATAGTCGAGCTTTGCTCCAGTAGCACGGGGCGTACCTTTTGCCAAGAGCCACGGGAGTAGTGCCGCTACGATGACGAGTGCGACACCGAGCGTCTGTAGCAGGGGTTGGAAGGTCAGTATGTCGCGTGCGAGCAACGTCTCGGGAGTACGGTGAGGGTAAGCGCCTGTGAGCGCGACCACACAGGCTACGACCAGGGCTACCGCTATGACGATCAGAAAGAAGTAGCGAGAGACAAAGCGTACTAAGCGACTAGCGAGAGAACGCTCTCTGGCGAGGGCAGTGTGTGATGGCATCAGCGTACTATAGAGATAAGTCGTCGCAGCGTGGTGAGTAGACCATCTGCGGGAAGTCATGCGGGTCAAAGCGCCAGCGCCTATGGCTCCAAAGCCAGCGGTGGGGTGCCAAGCGAATGTTTTCCTCTAGCAATGTTACATAGTCGTCGACGAGCTGATGCTGTAGCTTGTCGGTCGGATGCTCACAGAGCAGACGGAAAGTGCCGACCCACTGCTTAGCTTGGTCGTCATGGCGTATCTCGTAGAAGAGGAGCGGTATCTGTAGCTTGGTAGCTAGATGGCTCCACCCTGTGACAAAGGGGGTGGTGCGTCCGAAGAGCGACGAGGCGTAGCGCACCTGCTCGTAGTCAGGCGATTGGTCGGCTAGCAGACAGTACATCTGCAAGCGCTCCCCTGCTTGTTCGCTTCTGTGGCGTATGAGCGTACGAGCCAGCTGCATCATCTCAATACACTGAGCATAGTGCTGCTCCCGCATCTCATGGATGAGCTGATCGGCGACAGGATCGTGTAGGCGCTTGTAGATAACGTGTAGCTGATAGCGACTACGGTCTAGGTGTAGTGACGAGGAGCCCATCAGTTCCCAGGGACCAATGTGTCCCAAGAGAACGAAGACTTGTCGGTGACCCGCCTCGTAGAGTTGGTCTAGTAGCTCCGTCTGCTCAAGACGAAAGAGCTGGCGCACCCGTTCGTCAGACCCGTAAGCGTAGCGAGCCTCGTGAAGCATCAGCTCTGCGAGATGACGGTAGAAGCGCTTGCCGACAGACTTTTGCTCAGCGGGAGAGAGATGCGTGAGCGTGAGACGAATGTTTTCCTCTACCACCTGACGGCGGTACTTAAAGAGGTGATAGAGGAGCCAGTCCAGTGTGGGGACCAGAACCTTGTCAACGAAGGAGCGAGGCAAGCGTGCCAAGCCCCGCAATGTAGAGCGCATCAGCCGAAGCCTTAGTCGCTGCCATCGTGTGAGCTGGTTACTCTGCGCCATCGTCTGTCAGATCGCTATAGTCTTGGTAGAGGAAGTCGTTGTAGGGGTAGCGCTGTATGTGGATCTCCTTGACACGATCGTAGAGGAGTCGGCGTAGCTCGTCCATTCCCTCACCTGTACGTGCCGAGATGAAGGTACAGTCATTGCCCATGCGCGCCATCCAGCTCTTCTCCAGCTCCTCCCGTGTGCGGTTAAGCTTGGTCGCTGGCGTCAGATCGTCGGGATCTTTGGGGATATGCTGGTAAGCGTCGATCTTGTTGAAGACCAATATCTGCGGCTTGTCGCCCAGCGCATCAATCTCTCGGAGCGTCTCCGTGACTACTGCTATCTGATCCTCAAACTCGGGGTGCGAAATGTCCACAACGTGCAGGATCAGGTCCGACTCGCGCACCTCGTCGAGGGTACTCTTGAACGACTCCACCAGCTGTGTCGGGAGCTTGCGTATGAAGCCCACGGTGTCGGCTAGAAGGAAGGCAAGATTGCCCAAAACAACCTTGCGAACGGTCGTATCGAGCGTCGCAAAGAGCTTGTTCTCGGCAAAGATATCGCTCTTCGCCAAGACATTCATCAGCGTAGACTTGCCCACATTCGTGTAGCCGACGAGAGCGACGCGCACCATCTTGCCACGATTCTGACGCTGTACGCTCTTCTGCTTGTCGATCTTCTTGAGCTGCTCCTTGAGCTGTAAGATCTTGCGTAGGATGATCCGTCGGTCGGTCTCTAGCTGCGTCTCACCAGGACCTCGTAGTCCGATGTTACCACCACGCTGCCGCTCGAGGTGCGTCCACAGTCTGGTCAGACGCGGGAGCATATATTGGTACTGCGCCATCTCCACCTGCGTCTTGGCGTGAGCTGTCTGCGCTCTTGTGGCAAAGATGTCGAGTATGAGCGAAGTACGGTCCAGGATACGAATGCCGAGCTGACGCTCTATGTTGCGCAGCTGATTGGGTGCCAACTCATCATCAAAGATTGCCAGCCCCACCTCGTGAGCAGAGACATACTCGGTGATCTCGTCGAGCTTGCCTTTGCCCACAAAGGTGGCGGGGTTCGGCGTGTCGAGACGCTGTAAGAAGCGCGCCACAGGTTCCGCCCCTGCAGTCTCTGAGAGAAAGGCCAGCTCATCAAGGTACTCCTCCGCCTGCGTCTCCGACACATCGGGCGTGATGAGCCCCACGAGGATCGTGCGCTCACTAGATTGAGAAGTCTTGATAAACTCTTTCATACAGGAGGACTAATAGATAGCGTACGACTTCTCACGCATCGCCTGATCATCGGCGAAGAGATGTACCCAGGGAATCTTTGCTGCGAGGAAGTTGGCGGGATAAGCCTTCGCCTCGGGCAGTAGATTGATAATGTGTCCCACAGCGTGGCGCACATCCTGTCCGAGTGCGAGGAAGACTAGACGCTTAGACTCTTCGAGCGCCTCCAGCGTGACGGTAACCAGCTGACGCTGCTCACCCTGCTCGGTGGTCATCTCGTTGGGTGCGAAGACATCGTCCGAGATGTACAGCTCCACCTGATCGGGATAGACCCCAGCGAGGTGGCCGTCCACGCCCATCTCCAGGAGAGCTAGGTCAAACTGCGGGCGACCGTCCAGGTGTCGCACACGCTCCGCCAAATGTTGCTGCAGAGCCGTCGCAGCCTGTGCGGGCTCTTGTGCGGGCTCCTCCAGAGCGTGGATATGATCCGCAGGAATCTGTAGCGGATCAAAGAACAAGCGCTGTAGTCGCGAGCGGTGCGCTAGGTCGGCTCCGCCCAGCTGCTCGTGAAGGAGGTAAAAGTGTACCCGATTCCACGCTATGCGACTGCGCCAAGGCTCCGAGGTGAGCGCCTTTGCCAAAATCTCCGCATGCTCCTCTAGAGAGAGCGCTAGATGAAAGTCGCCTTCGGTCGCCTCAACCGCCTCAGCGATAAACTGTGCGAGCTGTGTCGTGACTAGCTCGGGAGTACTGTATTGATGATAGTTCATAGGGTATATGCTAAGTTAGTAGTTATAAGATAAAAGAGTCGAGACCATCATCCTCGTAGGCAGTTACTCCTCCCAGATGATGTCATCGATGAGGTCGTGATCCTCCTCCACCTTAAGCTTAGGTAGCGGATTATCTGGATCATCGTCCTCTTGTGTGGTTCGGTCATTGAGCGGTTGACGCAGGATCTCGTTCGGATCATGTAGCGAGGGCGCATTGATCTCTCGCCATATCAGGTCCTTCAGTTCGGTCAGACCTCGCTGCGCTACGGCAGAGATAAAGATCGTCGGCACCTCTTCGGGCAGCGTCTCCGAGACCAGGTCGATGAGCTCGCTGTCCGCCATATCTATCTTGGTGATCGCCAGGATGTGTCGCTTGTCGATCAGCCCTGGGTTGTACTCCTCCAGCTCACGGCACAGCATCCGATACTCGGCAACGATGTCGGGGCTGTCGATAGGCACCATAAAAAGCAAGATTGAGTTGCGCTCGATGTGTCTGAGAAAGCGAAGCCCTAGTCCCTTGCCCTCGGCAGCTCCCTCGATGATACCAGGAATGTCCGCCATTACGAAGGAGCGGTTGTCACGATAGGAGACCATCCCAAGGTTTGGCTGTAGCGTCGTGAAGGGGTAGTCCGCAATCTTAGGCTTTGCCGCTGAGAGCGCCGCTAGGAGTGTCGACTTACCCGCATTGGGCAGGCCTACCAGTCCCACATCGGCCAGCGTCTTGAGCTGTAGCACCACGAGACGCTCCTGACTAGGTTCGCCAGGCTGTGCATAGCGAGGCGCTTGGTTTGTCGAGGTCTTGAAGAAGTTATTGCCCTTGCCCCCACGACCACCAGGGAGGAGGAGGTGTCGCTCGCCATGCTGCGACACATCTAGGATAAACTCTCCCGTCGTGGCGTCATGCACGCTCGTCCCGCAAGGCACCTCGATGACAATGTCGGGCGCATCGGCACCCGTCTGTAGCTTAGCACCGCCCGCCTCGCCACTCTCAGCGATGATCTGACGGTTGTAGCGCAGGTGTAGGAGCGTCCAGTAGTTTTGGTTAGCCTCTATATAGATGCTACCGCCACGGCCACCGTCACCTCCGTCGGGACCACCCTTGGGGATGTACTTCTCACGACGAAAGTGTGCCGATCCTCTCCCGCCCTTGCCCGAGCGGAGATAGATCTTGACATAATCTACAAAGTTGCTCTCACCTGCCATCGTTTACTTATTGTCCTGTAAGCTCTTGTCTATAGCCATAAAGATAGCCTCCGAGATCTGCTCTATGGAGCCAGCGCCCGGCACCTCGTAGTGTAGCCCCTTGCGGTGGTAGTAGTCTACGATCGGGAGCGTACGCTCGTTGTAGACACGTATGCGATCAGCGATCACCTCGGGCGTATCATCAGCGCGACCCTCTATCTTGGCACGACTGAGGAGGCGTGTCCGGAGCTCCTCTTCGGGCACCTTGAGTTCGATCAAGCAGTCCACGCTCGTCTTGTCCTTCTCTAGGAGTGCATCCAGCGCCTCTGCCTGAGCCACCGTACGGGGGAAGCCGTCGAAGATAACGCCATCGACACCCTCAGGCAGATGGTGTAGCTCGTTAGCTATAAGGTCGATGATGGTAGCGTCATCTACGAGATGTCCCTGGGATATGATGCTCTGCACACGCTTGCCTAGAGGAGACTCGCGAGCTATCTCTTGGCGTAGCAGGTCTCCCGTAGAGATATGCTCTAGGTGGTAGTGCTGCTCTATGAATTGGCTCTGTGTACCCTTGCCAGCGCCAGGAGCGCCGAAGATTATTACGTGGATCATTGCTTTTAATAGTGGTTTAGATGGTCTCTGTGGACCGTATGATTATTCCTGTAAGGTTACTCTTTAAGTATATAGATGTCATCGAGCATACGCCCTCGGTCGTTGTAGTCGAGGCCGTGGCCGACGATGAAACTGTTGTGGATCTCCATACCCACATAGTCGGCATGGATAGGACACTGGAGCGCCTCGGGCTTGAGTAGCATAGTGACTATGCGCACTTCGGCAGCGCCATCAGCGAGAAACTTCTCCTTGAGCTTCATCATCGTAAAGCCCGTGTCGATCAGATCCTCTATGATGATGACCAGACGGCCCGCCAGAGGCGTTGTCACGGGCATCACCTCCTTGAGCTGGTAAGTGCTCCCCATGCCAGAGTAGCTGGAGTAGCGTGCGAAGGCCACCTCAGCGGACGTATTGATCGCCTGCAGCAGTTCTGCGGCAAACATAAAGGAGCCGTTCATAATGCAGACAAAGAGTGGATCGCGTCCCTCCGTGTCGTGGCGTATCTGCTCCGCTAGTCGCCGTGTGGTAGCACGTAGCTGCTCGCCCTTGATGTATGGTACAAAGGTCTTGTCGTGTACTATAATCTCCTGGTCAGTCATAGTGAAAATAACAAGCTGGCGGTCTCGCATAGCGGAGGCCGCCTTCTTTTTTACTGTTGTGTGTAGCACAAAGGTACAAAAATAGGTGATGCCCCACCTCACCCCGCTCCGATCCTCTAGCTTCTAATCTCTAACATCTAAATTCTAAATCGATAGATAAAGTGTAGCATGGCGTAGCGCCCGAGAGTGTTGGACCAGGTGTCGCTGATCTCCGTAGCGGAGACCTGACGCGAGATGCTCTGCTGCTGGTTAAGGAGGTCGTACACCTTGATGCGTAGGGTCGCTGCTTGATCCTTGAGGAAGGAGTACGAGAGCCCCGCACTCCATAGTACGGAGGCTACATTGTACGGCTCTTGGTACCCGACCCCCTGCGTGTAGAGCGCCTCACTCTCCACCTTGAAGCCCAGCGGGAGCGTCACCGAGGCGTCGCCTCCAGCGTTCCAGTCGTAAGTGTGTGGCGAGGTAGCGATCGGTAAGCTTTGGCTACCGTAGTGGTATCTGACGCCACCCTTAGCGCGTAGGTAGAGCCAGCTGTTTGAGTAAGCCAGGGAGAGGTTCGGTGAGAACGTCCATGAGTGCGACCCATTGGTCACCCCGTTGATGCGCCCTAGGCGGTAGTTGTAGGCAGAGCCCAGCGTGACCGCCAGCGATAGCGACTTGGTAAAGAATGGCGTAGTAAAGGAGCCGTTGCCATGAAGCATATATTCACCCCCATCGGCATTGATATAAGAGATCCGCCTGCGCTGCGTCTTGGCATCGACCGTCTGATCGCTGATCACAGCGTGGTGGGTATAAGCGCCGAAGAGACGTAGGTTGATCGCTTGGCTGGTGCTTGGGAGGAACGTGCGAAACATACCAAACAGCTGATGCTGGTAGCTGGGGCGTAGGTCCGGATTACCTATGATCGACTCCCGCAGATTGGTCGCATCGGGGATCGTGTACATCTGCCCTGCAGAAGGCATCTCCGAGCGTCCCCAATAGCCTAGGCGAAGCATCGTCTGCTTATTAGGTGTATAGCGAAAGCTTAGCGAGGGAGCCCATATCGTCTCACGACGTACGTGAGGCTTTTCGCTAATTAGTTGCGACTGCTCCGTACTCATCCAGGTAGGGCGGAGACGTAGTCCCACGGTCAGGTCGATCAGTTTGTTGGCGACCTTGAGATCCACCCCTCCGCTCAGAGAGTTCAGGCGAGTACTCATGCTCGTCTCCCTAGTTGCGTCTGCCATCTTGTAGTCCCGATTGCTACTACGTATGCGGTCGCTCCACTCCAGCTGAGCCTGTAGCGAGAGCAGCTCCGTGAGAGGCTCTACATAGCCAGTGCGTATGCGGTAGCTAAAGGTCTGACTGCGATCCTCCATGAGCACCTGCTGAGACTGATCCCCCTCGACCGAGTGAAGCGTTGAGTAGCTCTCGGTATTGGCGTTGTCTCCATGGAAGCCCCCGTTGAGCTGTAGGCTGAGGGTTCGCCCCTCATCGTTGAGCTTATGCCCTAAGAGGAACATGTTAAATAGGCGCAGCCCACTATACTCCCGTAGGTTCTCCTGACTACCTCGATGTAGCTCGCTCTCCGCACTGTCTGTGGTGCGGTAGTCGCGCTGCTCCTGCGCCATGCCCCAGCTGTAGTGTACCGCAGGACGGTAGATCAGCTCCATGCGGTCTGTCGCTTGCCACCGGATATAAGCGTCGCCCCCTAGGTTGTGCCCACGGCTGAGCGACTCGGTCGTTTCATTGGTAAAGGTGCTGGGGCTGTCGGGTAGGAGGTTTTCCGTCTCGGTACGTGCGGAGAGATCGTTCTGGCTATATCCATAGCGCGCATTCGCATTGACCTCCAGCCGATCGCTAGGCGTATAGGTCTCATTGGCAGCAATCTGCGCAGAGGTGGTGATGCCTTGTGGAGTGAAGCCTCCGCCACGTCTGCCTCCACGGCCCCATCCTCTAAAACCACCATCTAGATCCAGGTCAGAGAGCCCCTGCCCGTTGGTATTGTTACTACCAGCTATGAGCGTCGTCTGGTGCTGCTGGGAGAAGTAGTTGAGCATCCCGCTGAGCTCATAGCGCTGGCCCAAGCCATAGCCCGCCAAGGCGTGTCCGAAAGTACCTTGTCGCATGTCGGGCCGCGTACGTATATTCAGGACTGTCTCCTCCTCATCATCGTCAAAGCCAGTGACACGCGCCTCATCGCTCTGCTTATTAAGGACCTCTAGCTGATTTACCACGGCGGCAGGTAGGTTGCGCATCGCCACCTTCGTATCCCCGCTAAAGAACTCCTTGCCGTCGAGCATGATCTTCGCCACCTGCTGTCCGCCGATGGTGATCTTTCCATTCTCATCGACCTCCGCTCCTGGGAGGCGCTTGACCAGCTCCTCGAGCATGACGCCTTGGGGCACCTTGTAGGCGTCAGCATTGAAGGCGATCGTATCACCTCGCACCGTCATATCGGTCGCCTTGCCCTGTACGACCACCTCCTGTAGCAGGTGCGCATCCTCCTGGAGATGTATGACCCCGAGGTTGAGCCCCGCAGTGATCGTCAGATCGTCTTGGTAGCTCTGGTAGCCTATGTAGGAGACCTCTAGGGATAGTTGGCCTAGAGGCACTTGAGCTATAGAAAAGCGCCCCTGGCTATCGCTCGTACCCCCCGCCACGAGCTGTCGCTCGCCAGAGGGCGTGTGCCGATAGAGCGCTACGTTGGCCCCGACGAGAGGTGTCTCGGCGCTGTCCTGCACGGCACCTCGAAGGGTCGTCACCACTTGGGCGGGCAGTGTAAAGGATAAGGCATGCAGTATGAGGAGTAGGCAAAGACTCCGTAAAGGTATCTGTCGCATAGTGTGTCTTGTGTGTTTGTGTCTTCGTATTAGACGCTCTCAGCTTTCAAAAGATTAAAGAGAGCGCCTCTGCTCGGGGAGATGACCATGAGACTAGATGACTTTATCTACTGCACGATCAAGGAAATCGAAAGATTCCTCGGTAAGGATTTTCGAACCTCCACGGAGGAACGAAAAAATTCTTCGGAAGTTTGATTTGCTTCTTCCGAAGTTTCATTTCATTCTTCCGAACTTTTATTTCGCCCCTCCGTGGCGAATTTTCGTTTGCTCCCTAGAGATTCTCAATTTCCTCGGGAGAAACTGAAATTAGCGGAGATCTAGAGGTAGCTATAACGTGAGGCTATAGCGCTGGGTAGCAAGGGAAGGGGCACTTTCCCCTCGGTTGTCATCTTGCGTCAGCGTATTTTCCAGTCACGAGGCTACCTATATGTGCGTAAAATATGTATCTTTGTGGGTGAGGTCAGGTGGTGACACATCGAGCCTTGTAGGTAAAACAACAGATACACTAGATATGGCAACAAAGAAAAAGATTCAGTTTAGCCTCGTATACAGAGATATGTGGCAATCCTCAGGCAAGTTCCAGCCACGCGCTGAGCAACTAGCAGCGATCGCACCGCTCATCATCGAGATGGGTTGCTTCGCTCGTGTCGAGACGAACGGTGGTGCCTTCGAGCAGGTCAAGCTACTCGCTGGAGAAAACCCTAATGACGCTGTACGCGCCTTCACCAAGCCGCTCAACGAGGCGGGCATCAAGACGCACATGCTGGACCGTGGTCTCAACGGTCTACGTATGTACCCCGTACCAGCCGACGTCCGCAAGTTGATGTACCACGTCAAGCATGCGCAGGGGGTCGACATCACTCGTATCTTCGACGGTCTCAATGATCCGCGCAACATCATCCCCTCCATACACTACGCCAAGGAGGCGGGCATGACCGCTCAGGCGACGCTCTGTATCACCTACTCACCGATACACACGATCGAGTACTACTCGACACTCGCAGACAAGCTCATCGAGGCTGGTGCTGACGAGATCTGTCTCAAGGATATGGCCGGCATAGGTCGCCCTCACTTCCTCGGACAGCTGGTCAAGTCGATCAAGTCTAAGCACCCCGACACGATCATTCAGTATCACGGTCACTCGGGCCCTGGCTTCTCCGTAGCCTCTATGCTGGAGGTGTGCGAAAACGGCGCCGACATCATAGACGTTGCCATGGAACCGATCTCTTGGGGTAAGATCCACCCCGACGTGATCACCATTCGTGAGATGCTCTACGATGCGGGCTTCGACGTACCGGAGATCAATATGGACGCTTACATGCGTGCTCGTACGATGACTCAGAGCTTTATCGATGACTTCCTCGGTTACTTCATGGGCTCGACCAATAAGGAGACCTCTTCGCTACTGGTTGGTTGCGGTCTACCTGGCGGTATGATGGGCTCCATGATGGCCGACCTCAAGGGCGTCCACTCAGGTATCAATATGTACCTGCGCAATCACAACGAGCCTGAGCTATCGATCGATGACCTACTGGTCAAGCTCTTTAACGAGGTCGCTTACGTATGGCCACGTGTCGGATATCCCCCACTAGTGACTCCATTCAGCCAGTATGTCAAGAACATCGCTCTGATGAATGTCTACAACATGACGCAGGGCAAGGGTCGCTGGCTCGCCATAGACCAGAACATGTGGAACATGATCCTCGGCAAGGCTGGGCGTATCCCTGGCAAGATCGATCCCGAGCTCGTGGCACTCGCTAAGGAGAAGGGACTAGAGTTTTCCGATGCCGACCCACAGCAGTTCTACCCCGATGCACTGGATGAGTTCCGCAAGGAGATGAAGGAGAACGGCTGGGAGTTTGGTCCTGACGACGAGGAGCTCTTTGAGCTGGCTATGCACCCCGAGCAGTACAGACGCTACAAGAGTGGCGACCTGCGTCGTGAGTTTGAGGATTCACTCGCTAAGGCCAAGGCTGACGCACTGGCTAAGAAGGGCTTTGACGAGAGCGACATCAAGAAGGCGATGCGTGCTGGCACGCAGATGATCCCCGCACCGACGACGGGTACCGTACTCTGGGAGGTCGATCCGACCGAAGGCTCAATGGCTCCAGCCACAGGCACGGAGTATGTCACGGGTCAACCTTTCTGCTATATCGAGACTCCATTTGGTCAGATAGAGCGTGTCAATACGAACTTCACGGGCAAGCTCATCGAGGTCTGTGTAGGTCAAGGTCAGACCGTCCGCAAGGGCGACGAGCTAGCCTACATCAAGCCTGCTGAAAAGGAGGAGCACTATCCCGACTATCAGCCCCCGATCAAGCGCATCGAGGAGGAGGCCACGACACGTCAGCGTGAGCGCCGTCCTCTAGGCCGCTAAGGAGCAAACGAGTCTAATATAATATGTCGTCTTGCGGTCGCACCTCCCCGGTGCCCGCAAGGCGACATATCACGTATAGCCCGCTGGGACGTCTAGCCTTTGGGACGTGTAACCCTTTGCTTTCTAAGTTCATATGCAAGTAAAAAGCGAAGTTTTTTCTCGTTTCGCAAGCTCGGTCGACTTCTCTTCGGGGAACCGCTCGGCGGGGTGGGGGCT
>QWCB01000400.1_pt1 | contig 48586 bp, 46 predicted proteins | sample 1972511 | NCBI WGS metagenome assembly QWCB01 (sample SAMN09866719, study PRJNA288562) | Human gut metagenome isolate term5_stool, whole genome shotgun sequencing... | isolation source: gut | host: Homo sapiens | place: USA: California | reverse complement strand
CTTGCCATATGTTAAAACATATGTTAAACTAAAGGCACGCCGCACGGAAGAGACATCTTCCACCACACACGCGGCACCACTCGACACCAACCGAAAGGAACGCCAGACATGGCAACCCAAACCACCACCTTCTACACCCCACAACAACAGCGCCACATGGACGCCTTCGAATGGTGGAGCAACAAGAACCACGGCTTCGTCCCTGACTACGCCTACATCGACACCACCGCGCCAACAAAGCACATCCGCCACGAAGCGCGGGCCTACCTCGGCGAGATCACCATCAACGACCACCAAGCCGCCGAAATCTGGCACGAACTGCAAAACTGCCGCGCCACCCACCTAGAGCACTCCATCATCGTGCGCGCCGAAGTCTTCCTCACCGTCCTAGCCACCGTCGTCGAAATATAAGACCCCGCCTGCGGCCCACACCGGGCCGCAGGCCCACCAGTCCCCGCCACAGGGCACCCAAGTCCCAAGGGACGCCTCACAGACGACCACAGCGCCGGATACACCGGCACAACGCACAAGCGAGACGCACACGAGACGGAAAGAGACTACAGCCATGGCAACCTACGCCACTTTGAACGACGCAATCCACTACGAAATCATCACCCCGCTAGGGGAGTGGGCACACCGCTTCAACATCAACGCCATTGCCGAGCGACTCATCTACTGGCACCACGACATCAACGCCGACGGAAACATCAACCTCAACCGCAGCGGCTTCCGAGTCCGCACCAACGTCGACTTCTGGAAACTAGTCGAAGCCAACGCACTGTAGACATAGCGCCCCGGCCACACGCCGGGGCGCACTCATTGAAAGAAAGGGGGACACCCCACCCAATCCCTGACACAAACACCGCACACTAAAACAACGTCTGCTGGTCACTATCGACACCAAAGATTGCCTCACGGTAGCGACGTTCGTCCCACCCATCACGAAGCGCATTCCTAATCCGCCGCGAGCGCTCAACCCGAGAACTCAACGCCGTAACAGCAACCCTGTTTCCAGTATGACGGCCAAGCGCTACCGCATAGCGAAGGTTCTCCCGCTGTGTTGTCTTACGCACATGACCACAACCGACCCGCACGCACAGCGGTTCGTTGCACTCGTGCTCGGCAACCTCGCGCGCGGCGAACGACTCGCCCGCGACAAGAAGCGCAAAACGGTGTGCCGCCACAGTGCGCTGACGATTACCGCGCTGCCACGTAAACCGCCCATACCCATCAGGAGAGGAAATAGAACCCACCCATAGCCAGCACCCGTGCGGTGATTTCACGACATGCTCAAAGAAAGTCTTGACAGTCTTATCGTCAAAAGGAAGCTCCGGATCATGAACACGCGCAGAACGAGACTGCCGAGCCGAAGCCGGCTGCTTCGGCTCCAGGTGAGCAAGCTCTGCAAAAGGAATATCCTCAAAGTCTTTCATGACACCCCACACGTCCGACGCTTATGACACCATAGGCAGCACGCACCACAGAGAGGAAGGACATACCCATGGACGCACTGCCATTTATCGAATCCACCAACCACGTTCCCGGCTGGTGGCAACTCGCCCTTATCGCCATACCTATCTGGATGCTCATCGCGCAGATACGACGCGCAGGACTGGTGGCAGGAATCCTCAGAGCGTTAGGCGGAATCATCGCTTGGGTCATCATCTGGTACTTCTTTACCTTCCTCGGCGTGATGATTGGCTCCATGGCCGACCACTACGAGCGCGCTACCGACGAGACTAACGACTCGCCGTACTCCAACACCTACGAAGACGCGCCCGCCAACCCTGGCGAGTACTACGACCCCAACGAGCACAAGTACTAGCCAGACTCGACGCGAAAGACTGCTCTTTCTCTCTACTGACTACTGACCATCAGAAGCGTGGTCATCCTCGCCGCCAGCGCCCTCAGAGGCGCTGGCGGCTTCTTCGTTGTCCTGGCCCTCATGATCGCCAGACGAATCCTCCGCGCTAGGGGAGGAGTCACTAGCGGCCCCCAGCATGTCGTTGAAGTCGCGCTGGCTGACACCGACGAGCTCGCGCACAAGCTCCTTGGACTCGCCTAGGTCGATAATTTCTTGCGAGGCTTCGCCAATCTTTTCATCGAGTTTCTCGCGCTGGTCGATTAGCGACAGTAGCGAGTTGAGCTTCTTCTTCCTGTCGCGCAGCTTTTGCTGCTCCTCTTCGAGATGCTGACGCAGTTCCTGACGCTTCTTCAAACTTCTACTTGCGGTAACCATAAGCCCACAATGCCAGCGCACACACACCATCGCAACCCTGACACAAACACCCGCTGACGCGAAATGACCAGAGCCCAAACGAAAAGACGAGACTTTCAGGCCCATGGAAAGACGCGGCGCACGGCCGCGTCGACGCGCGAAAGCGCGCTTGCAGACACACACTATATGCACTCTTAGTGTTAATCGGGTTTTGGCTGCTAGACTAGGGCGCATGATGACCCTGCGCGTAGTCAATAGCGGAACAGGTTATGAGTACCTGTTGCGCTCTGTGGCTACCAACGATGGGCCAACAGACGCGCCGAGTTTGTCGAAGTATTACGACGCTAAAGGCACCCCACCGGGGCGTTGGTTGGGCTCTGGGCTTTCTGGTTTGAACACCGAGAACGTTGTGCAGGGTGGGGAAGTGACCGAGTCGCAAATGGCCGCATTGTACGGCGAGGGCCTGCACCCGGACGCGGATATGAAGATGTCCGAAGGGCAGAAAATCAAGGACGTGCAGCTGGGCCGACCGTTCGCCAATTTCACTAATAACGTGCCGGTTTTGGTGGCACTTCGTGACGCTGAGCGACGCCACCGGCAGACAACTGGCACGCTGATGGGAAAGCAAGAGCGCGCCGAATTAGTCCAGGATATTGGTCGAGAATTCTTCATTGAAGAACACGGCGTCGAGCCGCAATCGGGCCGGGAAATCGTCAACTGGGTCAACGGTCTTAAAGACAACGTCCGCCAGTCGGTCTCGGGTTTTGACCTAACTTTCTCGCCCGCCAAGTCCGTTTCTGTGGTCTGGGCGTTGTCTGATGAAGAGACTGCGCGGCGCATTGAAAAGCTTCATCATCAGGCCGTCAAAGAGGCTATGGCGTGGGCAGAAGACAACGCATTGTTTACCAGAGTAGGCAAGCAGGGACGTGAACAAGTCAAGACTAAAGGCTTCGTAGCGTCTGAATTTAAGCACTACGATACGCGCGCAGGAGACCCGGATCTGCACTCGCACGTGCTGGTATCCAACAAGGTTCAAACCGAAGATGGACGCTGGTTGTCCATCGATGGGTACACATTGATGAAGTACCATCAGTCGATTTCGCACCGCTATGACTCCATCTTGAACACCCTGCTATCCAACGACATGGGCTACACATTTACCGCCCGCGACCACGGAGTAAACAAAGAACCAACCTGGGAAATCGAGGGTATTTCCGAGTCATTGATGGAGTCTTTTTCTAAGCGTCGACGCGGCGCGCAGCCGGTCTACAAACGCCTAGTCGAAGAGTTCGTTGCCGCTCGCGGCACGACCCCAAACTCAGTTGAGGTAGGGCGTTTGTGGCAGCAAGCTATCTTGGAAACCCGTGATGCTAAGCGTGAACCAGAAAGTCTTTCAGAGCTTCGGGCGGGCTGGAAAGACGAAGTATCCGCCCGCAACAACGGGCAAGAAGAACTAGCTTCTATCGCTCAACTTGCCGCAAATTCTGGCCATGATGAGCGCCCACTGTTTGACGCCGAGGCCCACTTATCGGGGCTTATTGACGACGTTTTAGCCACGGTGACCAGGCGTCGTTCCTACTTTCGCACCTCGCATGTAGCGACTGCTGCGGGTGGAAAACTCCAAGGCTATCGCTTTAATTCTCTTTCCGAGCGCGACCTTATCCACGCCACTGTGGTCGAGGCTATCGTGCGCGATAAAGCCATTGCGCTCAACGACTTCGACGTGTTGGAACTGCCCGAGGCGTTGAAAAACACGGCAGGTAAAGCCCGCGATACCCGCGCTGATAGCGAGCTTTATACCACCCAGGACATTCTCGATACCGAAGACAAAGCACTGGCTGCACTCAACGAGCCGGTGGCCGCATTTGCACCTTCTCACGCGATTGATAAGGCTCTTGATGAGCACGAAAAGCAGGCTGGTTTCCGTCTTAACGCCGGGCAGGAATCCATGGCGCGCTACCTGCTTACCTGCGGCACACTGGCCGCTACTGGTGTGGGCCCGGCAGGCACCGGCAAGACCGCGTCTATGCGCCTTGTTGCCAACGTCTGGGCGAATGAAGGCCGCAACGTTATTGGCCTGGCACCGTCTGCACAAGCAGCAGACGTGTTGTCTGAGGACTTAGGCTTTGACGCTTTTACCATCGACAAACTCACCTACACCTGGCGCGGAAACCACCCCACAAAGCCCGGCCACAGCCTCAAAGACCTTCCAGTACCCATTAACGCAGGCGATATGATCATCGTTGATGAGGCCGGCATGGCCTCCACCCCTAACATCGGCTCCCTGCTAGAGATTGCCGAAGAAGCAGGCGCAGTCGTGCGCTTTATCGGCGACCATAAACAGCTCGGCGCGGTCGAAAACGGTGGCCTATTCGGCGCTATGGTCAACGCTGCCGACCGCACTGATAATCAACTTTCCGAGGTCGTACGCTTCGGCGGAGATAGTGAACAATCTGCCACCAGCTTGCGCCTGCGTGAAGGAGATTCTTCTACCTTCGACTTCTACGCTGAGCGCGGTTGGGTCAATGGTGGCGCACGCAGCGACATGCTGGACAACGCCGCAGCAGACTACCTGGCTGATATTTCCAGCGGTAAAACCAGCCTTCTTATTGCTGCCACCAACCACGACGTGGCAGAACTCAACGATAAAATCCGCGCCCACTACATCGCCCACAGCGTTGTTGACACCACGATGGAAGCCCAGCTTTCCAGAGGGGAAAAAGCAGGCGTTGGCGATACGCTTCTGGCGCGTAAAAACCAGACCTTCTACGACGACGAGACCGCGACCAGTACCCGTATCAACAACGGCACACTGCTGACTGTCACCGCCATTGCCGAGGACGGCAGTATCACCGCCCGCAACACAGCAACCGGCGAAGAGTTGTGCCTTCCAGCAGACTACGTCCACGACAACGTGCAGTTGGGCTACGCTGCTACAGTCCACCGCGCCCAGGGCAGCACCGTGGACTGTACCCGCGCGGTAATTGACCACCACGTCGATAGGGCCGGGCTGTATGTGGCACTTACACGCGGCAAAATCGCCAACCACATCTATGCGGTAACCGAACACCAGCTAGATGAGCTGGCCGAAGAAGGCCACTACCACTACCAAGGCATAGACCACGCCCCCAGCGCTAGGGACGTCTTCGACAAAGCCATTTCTCGCGATACCACCCCGAAGGCTGCACGTGAGGTCATCGCCGAGGTCGTAGACGAGCAAACCTCACCTGATCGCATGATGGGCCTGTGGCTTATGGGCAAAGACGAAGCCACCAACGACTTCATCGACTCCTACCTTCCCGACTGGATCGACACCCTGCCCGGCGACCTTGCCCGAAAGATTGAAACCAGCAATGACGGTGTAGCACCTATCCGCCACGGTTGGGCAAAGCTTATCGACGCGGGCATTGATCCGCGCACCGTCATGGACGCTGCTACCTGCGATATTGACAATGCCCACGATCCGGCACGTCTTATCCGCTACCGTCTAGACGAACAGCTCCGCTTGCGCGATACCGGAAAGCGTAACCAGTTGCCTCCTGTATCTGGTCAGACAGATATAGAACTCGATACGTGGCTGCGCACCCACAACCCCTACGACCGCGCGGAAACTGCTCGACTTACTGGAAAGGAAGGAAACCTCAACCAGCTCAACCAAACTGTGCTGGCAGAGCACACACGCTTTGCCCGCTCGAAGGTCGAGTCGCTGACCTGGCAAGAGGCAAGTATTACTACTCGCCTACACGAGGATAAAGACGCCGCTCTCAACGAGGTACAGGCCGACTACCAGCAGCTAGTACTTGATGCTGGGCGCATTCGCGCCTACGAGCAAGCCATGGCAGACCACAGTGCGGCCCTTCGTGAGGAAGAAACAGCCCGCGCAGACATTGAGCACCAACGCCTGCTGGCAGAGGACTACACCCGCCCGGTAGCCGAGCGGGCCTACGACCACGACGCCGACGGTTATGGCACGTACCAACAGCGCATAGACCATGCGCACAAGCGCCTTGAACAGGCGCAACAGCGCCGCAGCTTGGCGCAGCAGGCCATTGAAGACACCGGTGCTAACTTGCCGGAGGCAGGTCTGTGGGACGAAATCTGCTACCGCGCCGACGACCAAGAAGAATGGGACAAACGCCTAAACGCTGCCGCACAACACGACAGCGAACACGCCCACAATCTTCAACAACGACTCGATTCGATTCGCCGAGAAAAGATGGACTGGGCTGACCGCGCAGACATCGCCACACGCTTGCGCGCAGAGGAAATCCCCAACGATGTTGCCGACCATGCAGGCTACATTGCCGATGAAGTCAACCTGCTTGCCGCACAACGCACCTATGAACTACGCCGCCTGGGCGTAGATGAGCCAGCACAAGAGGCAATCCGCGACATGGTGGCAGAAACCATTGCTGCTGCCTACGAACCAGACAATGACGAGACTCACCACAATGAGCAAGACGCCGCCGGCCAGAACACCGTAGAAGAAGCGCAACCAGCCCCCGAGACCACAACAGAAAATGAAAATGCCGACAACACCCAAGACGAAGACACCAGCGGACTGAACGAGGGCGCGCGCGCAAGCCTCGACTTCATCGCAAGTCTGGGACTCGGAGACGAAGGCTCCGAGAAGCCTCAAAGCCACGACGACAAGGACGAAAGCGATACTGCCCAACAATCAGACGAAGAAAACACCCCAGAACCGAAGCTCCACCCCGGCGCACAAGCAAGCATGGACTTCATCGCCAGCCTCGGCTTAGACGACACGCCACAGAACGAGAAGGAAGAAAAACCGGAACATGAATCTACAACAGGCGAAGACGAGGACGCCGGCGAACTGAACGAAGGTGCGCGAGCAAGCCTCGACTTCCTTGCAAGTCTTGGACTAGACGACGCACCGCACATCACCACTACCCACAGCAACAACCACGACAACGAGGAACAAGCCCCCACCGACGATCGTGAAGACGAACAAGGCCCAGAGCTCTAAAACTAAGACAGCGGTAGGAAGACGCCGCTGTGTCCGCCTACCGCTGTAGCTATCGCGGTAAAGGTAGAGGAACTGATCGCGGGCTTCGGTGTTGAGGATTGCGTCACCGTTTTCAAAGGCGCGCGTCTCGCGTTCGGTGACGATGGTTGCACCCGCTGGAATGTAGAAAACCCCGCTGGGGAGCGGGTGTCCCCAGCGGGGTGGCATGCAACAGCGACTTCAAGGGCTTGTTGGTCATCCTTGATGCCGCGTCCAACATGTTGTTACCGAGGTGCCACAGGCGCACATTCTGCGGCACCGTTCAATTTTACTAACGGGGTGTGCACACTCTTTGTGGTCGCCAGGCTGCGGATAGATCCCCCTTGGTTAATCTGGGGGTGGATCGGGGGACAGTTGGGCGCTATAATCCGTTTACCAGCACAGATTTTTGTATTACGATTTGTGGCATGAACGAATTTTTACCTACAGTGGTTTTTAAGAAGTCAGCGTCTAAACACGGCTTTACCGAGGCGCAGGCAGTAAACGCAATTCTTGAAGCCACCCGACACCAAGACAACATTGCTCCCCAAGAACCGCATCAGCCGCCCGTCAATCTAGCTATTGGCCCGGCAGGGCCAGGCACCGCTGGAAAAGAATTGGAGGTGATGTACCACCTAACAGAAGAAAGGATCGTCATTTTCCATTGCATGGAAGCGCGACCACGAAACAAATACACAGCTATTGAAACAATTTAATTCCCTACCGATACTCCCACCTAAACCCATACAAAACAGGAACCAAGGATTAAAAATGCAGCACGACCAGGTTGATTATGACAAGCTCGCCGCTTGGGCCGAAAGCGAAGATGGCCTGTCCGCCAGCAACAACCCCCAACCCACCGACGATCTCAAGGAGGACTCGAACCTAGCTAAGGCACAACGCCTTATCCGCCGCGTAGGCCGCCCAGGCCTCAACGATGGCGACGAGTCCGCCTCCGGCGAGCCATCCATCCCCATCCAGGTCAGGGTGTCTTCCGACCTGTCCCGCAGGTTCACCCTTTACAAGACTCGCCACAACCTCTCCACTAGCAGCGCAATGCGCCGCATTCTCGACGAGGCCCTACCCGCCAGCTAGTGCTTTCCTACCCAAAATGCGCCCTGGAACGGCTATTGTTCCGGGGCGCATTTTTTAGCGGAAGTCGGCGGTTAGGCAGTTAATGGAGTTGGCCACCATTGCGCTGGTGGCTTGGGAAAGGTTGCTGTCCATGCTGGAGGCATCGGCAGTTCCTTTCGTTACGGACTTGAAGCTGTCGCCATCTTTTGCTCTAGTCCAGGGTCGTCTACATTTCTGCAACCTGTTCATCAACTTGTTCCGCTGTATCGCCAAGCTGGTTGTCCTGTGACTGCGTATCCTCATTGGTTTCTTGCTGCAGTTGAGCAACAAGCTCATCGCTCGGGGATACATCGCTATCACCTACGGCTAGGGCATAAGCCTCTATAGCTTCTGGGTCTGCGCCTTGGGCTTCTAGATCGTCAATGACTTCTGCCGGAGACAATGCGGTGACTTCATGAGCGTCGTCGTCCCCAGCTGTGGCAGTGATTGTTTTGCCAAGACGTTCCACGCTATAGCGAGAAAGCTCACCGTCAGGCGCAGAAAACCGGAGGTCTTGGCCGTCTTCGTCAGTAAAGGCCAGGTTTTCGTCGAAGCTATCGCCGATAGCAGCAGCAGACTCGGCCATACCGCGACGAGTGAAGTCATCGATTACCCAATTACGCGATTGCTCGTTTTCTTCTATGAGAGCCCGGCACCCCTCTACAGCAAGCGCGCCGCCTGTCATGCGAGTTAACGCATTTGGGCCTGGTTGGACACTGCGCGGTGGGAAGCGACGTACTCGCTCTGCGTGCAATGCGCGGCGCAGATTGCGGATAGTACGAGCGGTGGACGCATCGACAGATGCACGAGACATGGTGAATTATCCTTTCAACTTGAGGGTTAGGAAGTACTTGCGTCAGCAGCAGCCACGGGCAGAGGACACGAGGGGACATCTTCGCGTTTACAGTCGGCGAAGACTCCGTCCTCTTTCATGATTTGTCGCATGTGGTAGTCACTGTGCATGCGCAGGAAGGTCTCAAGTGCGGTGTTGGGTTCTTTTGCCCGCAGGTACTCGTAGCGCTTCCATAGAGCGTTCAAGCGAGCGACCACCTCATGGTGGTTCCACCATTGAGGCGACCAGGCGATATTTTTCATGCGGTTATGGGTTGTGGGGTACATGACTACTAGAAACTTATCGACGAACTCGAAGACGTTTTTGTACTGAAAATCCTTCGGATCGAGCTTTTCTTCTGTCATAGATTCCTCCGATGGTCGTTACTGTTGTGCAGGAAGCAGCTGGCGGGTTTCCTCGTTCCAGTAGGTGCGCTCCCAGAACGGCTCTAGATACAGCGCGAATGGCCGTCGCCCGGTAAACGCGAGTGCTTGACCGTAGGGCAAGGCGGCAAGTTCTGCTGCGTTGAGGATCTTCTTTTCCCGCGCTTGTATCGACGTTGAGCGTCCTCCGTCTGCCGATCGAGAAACGGATTTCGTCAGCTCTTCATAGTCTCCGATAAGAAGCTCTAGCTTGTTGAGCATGTCCTGGTCACGGACACCTCCGCCGTAGAGCAGTACGGACGCAGCAGACCACAGGGCCTCCATGCCTTCCTTGCCCCAGGCTTTTACGCCTTGGGCATAGGACTGCAAGATGGTCATGACGATAATTCCGCGCGAACCGTAGTGTGAGTACAGCTTGGGAAGCTCCGGCCACGGAACAGTGTTCGCAGCCTCATCGAGTGCGGCAATCATCGGCACTGGAAGTCGCAGACCGTTTTCTTCGCCATAGCGCTCGGCAGCTTTCATCGTGGCCGCTGCTAGTGCCGTCGTTAGAGCAGCCGCGTTGTCTACGCCTTCCTTAGACAACAGGTACAAGGTGTCGTGGTCGGCGCGGACAAACTGTTCTGGTTCGAACTTGTCCTTGTCCTCGCCTGGGGTAACCCACTGCCTGATGGCTCGTCGTCCCAGTGGCGCGGCCATTTGCGCCGCTTGGGAGAAAAGACCGGATCGGGTGCGCTCGGTAATGCTGTAGGTTCCGTTGAGCGCGTCAGCCATAGACTCCCATTCCTCAAAGCGCTGCAAAATTCCTACTGGCGTGCGGTCTTCTTCATCGTTGACCCAACGGAAGACGTCGGTAATAGGGCGGTTGTCCAGTGCTGCGGCGAGAAACAGTCTGCCCAGCAGGTCGCGACCGCCCTCTGAGAAGAAGGCGTCGCCTGTGCTGTTATCACCATGGGCTGCAGAGCGGAAAATATCGGCCAGCGCGATAGCTTCGCTGTCCATCTTCATCGGGTCGCGGCGTACCGCGTCAAGAGGATCGAAATACCACGGGCGATCGTCGCGGCCAGCAACAAGGCCTTGTGGGTCGAAAATCCAGATATTTCCACGTGCCTCCGTAATCGCGGCAGTGTCATAGACAATATCGGCCTTGTTTGAGGTGGTCAGTACGTTTCCCGGAGCATCAACGATTGCCGGAATAACCTGAGACGTGGTTTTTCCTCGGCGAGGCCCGAAGATAACGAGATACAGATCCTCCCACGAGGAATACACCCCGCGTCGAGACTGTAGATCTTTGCCCATGCGCAGGCCGGGGTAGTCTTTAGCGGCGTCTTCGCCAATGAACTTTGCTGCCTTCTTCTCTGCGCTTTTGCGTGACAAGGAAGCAATATCGCCCTTGGGGGCTAGGTACTTTGAGGCCTGTCCCGTAGTGCTGGTGGTCTTTTTCGGCTTGGACTTCATCCATAGATAAACCAATCCAGCAATAGCTAGCCACAGCAGCACTGCGGCTACTGTCGCAATGACGGTCCACTCTATTTGGCCTTTGATAAGACCGGCTAGTGTTTGAAATGGGTTGAGAGGTGGTTTGTCTTTACCGGCAAGCTTCCAGCTTGCTACCGCACCGATTTGCACGGTGCCAAGTACGGACACCGCTGCTACGAGAATGACGGCAAGGAAGATGGTTTGCCCGTCCGCTCCTGGCCCGCCTGAGTTTCTGGGGTTGGTTTTGCCCATTACTCTTCGTCCTTTCCTGTGCTATTTACCTGCGGGTTTTCGTCACTTTGACGGTTATTCATCATCGAGTTCAACAAGGCTTGCGAGGTCAACGTTTTTCAGCGAGCGGAATCCACCCATGCGGGCCACCGTGGACGCGCGCTCATCTGTCGGATCGACCTCGATGGTCACGGCAACTTGGGAGTCTTTGGCAACGCCTCGAAGTCGCAGCTCATCTTCATCAAGGTCGGGGTATTCAGTGTGGATATGCAGGTCAATGAGTTCTGCTCCCGTTTCCTCTTGTACGCGGCGAGCAAGGTAGACCGCCTTTTCCGCAGCTGACTGTTCAGCACTGCCAATATCGCCTGGCGTATAGATGGCGTCGTTATCAAAGAAGCTGCCAAACCAAATAGCCTCGCCCGTCTCGTCAACTAGGGCGAAAGCACCTTTATCGCCCTTGTCGCTTTCTACTGCGCCCGTCCACACATCTAGGCGAGTGCCGGTGGCGTCATTTTGTGCGAGTTCTTCGGCGCGCTCGTGCTGGCGAGCCTGTCGCTCTTCCCTCTCGATAGCCGACATGGCCTTGTAGTCAATGCCAAGGATTTTTAGCTTGTGCATGAACTTACCCATGTCACTGCGGTCGTCAACGTCGACGCCGGCCTCTGCTCCAATCTCGCGCAGTTGTGAGGTTGTTTCTGCTGCTTTGAGCTTGTCCTTGTATTCCTCCGAGGTCACAAGGTTTTCAATTTCATCAAATCGGGCGTTGTCGCTGGCCTTGCTCATGGTTTTACTCCTTGTCGATTCTGTTTATGACATGGTCTGCGGCTGAGAAATGGTGATGTTGTCTAGCCTCCACCACCCCAGGTTGTTAAAGTGCGCGAAGACGTCATAGCGCAGTTTCTGCTCATGCTTGTCACCTTTGACGGTGACTTCTACCGAATACTGGCGTCGGGCTTCCATATCAGTGTCTTCGGGACGCTCTTCGAGTCCTTCGGTGAGCTCTACCGAGGCCGTAGCCTCATCGTCGACCCAGCTGGCCCACTGTTTGCCAGGCACTTTGAACATTCCTGACCAGGAATTTCGGTTGTCGTAGGCAAAGTCTTCATCCATCAGTGGTTCGGCCTTGCGGGCTGCATCGGCGATGGTGTGATCGTCTTTCGGTGACCAGGAGAAGATCTGCTCGACAACATCGTGGGCGACTTTGTCGACATCTTCTTGGTCAGTGTCTTGAAGCGGGCCGCGCACTTCGGGCTGCTCCCACTGGCTTACTGTGGGGTCTTCCATGCCGGTATCCGTTCCGTCTGGCTCATCATTTCCGCACGCCGTGAGCGCTACAGTGCTGGCTAGGGCGAGTGCGATAGCTGTCTTTTTCATTGCTGTCCTGCCTTTTCTTATTCGCTTACTCGATACGCTTGATGCGGCTCATCGGTGCGGACGTCGTATTCACCGGAGTCCACGCCATAGGTCTGAGCCTCGATCCATTTATCCTTTCCGTCTTTCTTGCCGGAGTAGATCGCAACGTGGTGTTCTGCTCCATCGCCGCCGATGAGAATGATGTCGCCAGGTTTCTTGTCCTCCCAGTCAACCTTTTTCAGGTGCTCGTCTTTAGCTTGTGCTTGTGTCTGGTGAGGTAGCTTGACCTTGCCCTTGGTAGCGACAGCCACCGCACGGAGAACAAGTCCGGAGCAGTCGTATCCTTCTTCTCCGCCGTCTTGTCCCTTCGTCGGGCCGTTCTCGTCGCCACCGCCCCACACGTAGGGATAACCGAATTCTTTACGCGCTGCGGCGACAATGCGCTCGCCAAGCTCACCAGACGGTGCCGGATCATCACTGGAATCGCCGTTTCCGGCTTCGGTATCACAGCCGTCACCTACGTTGGCCTCACCCAAGGCTTCAATTTCTTCCTCGGACAAATCCTTGCCTGCACCGCGATATTTATCTACCAGCTTCGTCGCAATATCAGCTTCTTGCTGGTAAACGCCCGTACCCGTATCGTTTCCCTGAACCGTACTTGCGGCTGCACCTACTTCCATTCCTTGGTAATCGACGTCTTCGAGGTGCTCATAGAAGTTCTTAGCCTGAACTGCTGGGTTCATCAGTTCTTCTACCTCACCCCAAATACCAACCTGCTGCTGGAAGGTGCCCACAGAGCCGTGGTCACTACTTACTGCATCGTGCGGGAAATCCAGCGACTTTTTGAGCTTTTCGGACGTCACATCGTCGGCCATACCGCTTTGTTCTTCTGGGGTAATAACTCCATCGTTGGCGTAGACCTGTAGCTGGGACTCGTGCTTAGCGGTAGCTACAGCAATCTGTCGTCCCTTCTCATCGACGTGCATGCTCTCGCCAATTGCAACGATCTGCTTCGCCAGAGCGAGCTGCCGACCGCTAAGCCCCTCGAATCCGCCCTTTTCGTCAGCGGGTTGTCCACTGCCTTTAGATTTGCTCTTCTTGCTGCCACTATCCGAGCTTTTCTTGCTTCCGCCGCCTACAGCGGCGGCCATGGTGTCGGCGAAGATCTTCGATCCAGATGGGCCGGGGTGGACTCCATCAACGAGCATTCCGGGATCTTTATTCGCCTCTGCTGCCCAGTCAAAGTAGTCATACCCAGACTTTTTCACCGACTTATTAAAGCTGTCGGCGTGAGGTACACCGGCGATAGTCATAAGAACCAGGTTGGCGTCACCAATCTTGTCTTTAGCCGCGTCGAACTGGTCTTGTCCTACTTCGCCGTTCGTACCTAGGGCCATGACCACAGTGTCGAATTGGTCGCCGTCGTCGATTTCTTGCATACCGGCTGCGTATTGCTTGGAGTCTTTGGCCCTGACTTCGGCTCCTGGAATCGCGCTTTCAATCTGGCTGCGCGCACCGTTGGAAATGGAATCGCCTACGACAAGGACTTTTCCTCCGCCGTCCGAGTTCTTCTTAGAGTCTTTGTCCTTCTTGTCGGAATCTCCGCCGCCCTTTTTGCCTTCTTCGGCCTTTTCCAGCCATGGCTTAGGGTCGACGCGCTCACCGCCTGCTGCTCGGTCACCCTCGACAACCTCGAAGTGCAGGTGAGGGCCAGAAGACTGACCGGCACTGCCCATATCGGCAATGTGCTGGCCCTTAGTAACTTTGTCGCCGGTCTTGACCTTGACCTGACCAGGTTCTTCGTGACCGTACACGGTTTGAATTTTCTTACCGTCGATGTCGTGTTCCACGACAACCCAACCGCCGAATCCTTGCACGCCAGAGTCTTGGGCTTGGATAACGCGACCATCTGCGAAAGCGTAAATAGGAGTACCTCGTGGGCCTGCAATGTCTTGACCGAAGTGCATACCGCCCTCGCGTGGGCCATAAGGAGAGGTTTCCTGGGTGGCTTCCTTATCACTCGGGTAGGCAAAATCACCATCAACGACAACATCACCTGAGCCCGATCCGCCTTCACCTTCGGCGCATACTTCATCCTCATTCCCGCCGTCTAAGACAACGACGATGATAAGAACGAGGAACAAGACGATAGCGACGGCGATTCCGATAACCTTTTTCATCCGTCTTCACTCCTTAGTCGTCGCAGTCGCTCGTTTTCTTCTTGCAGATGCTCATTTCGCCGCTTTAGGCGGTTAATTTCTCGTTGTAGGTGTTGAACCTGCTTGACTGTGGGCGAGGGCCACAGATTTTCTTCTTGCAGCCATTCCGTAAGCGTTGTGCGGCCCATGCCCCAATCTTTAGCGATTGCTTTTGCCGCAGCAGACGCAGAGGAATACTCTTTCCACGTTTCTTCAAACTCCGCCATGGCCTGGCGCTTAGTGGACTCATCAAAAGGACTTACAAAGCCAGACATCTATGCCCCCTCACCTTCCAAGAAGAAGTCCTCGAAGCGAGCGTTCGTATTGTGCAGCTGCTCTTGAACTTCAGTCGGGAAAAGCATTGTCTGTACCGGAATGCCTGGCGAACCGTCCTTAGCAGGCTTAATCATGAATCGGCCACGACCAGGCGGGGTTGCCCTCGCACCGCGAGTGCGTGAACGCGCAGGCGGCGCACCGCGAGACCACGAGACAATCATCTCTGCTTCGGCAGGAGAAAACTCCAACTGCGTAGACAAAATATCCAGCTCACTGGTGGGAAGACCGCCGCAAATAACCATGCCAGCACGCTCAATAAAGCCCATTGCTGTCTTACGGTCTTCCTCAGTCGGCAAGGCCTCTAAGTCCTTGAAGGTGTGGGTGATCATGAACAACGCAGTCGCGTCCGTACGGTTCAGACGGGTCAAAGCGTCAATCTGGCCGACCATTCCCGGAGCTGACGAGAGCACCTGCCACATCTCATCGAGGCACAGATTGAAGTAGCGCTGAGGGCCAAGGCCGGCATCGGCGAGCATGTGTGAAGCCTCAATAGCGCCGAAAGCAGAACCCCAGCAGGCCATCATGACCGCTGCCTTCATAGCGGAATCACCGCGATCAATAGCGGAGACGTCGATACAAATAGCCGGAGAGTCTACCTCAATCGGAGTAGTAGTCTGGCCGTCAAAGATACGGCCGGTAGCACCATCAAGCAGGGCATTAAGTGATAGAACGAGCGAGTCAATGCGCGCATTCCACTGTTCGTTAGTCTCTGCCCTACCGAGCTTGCGCAACCATTGCGGCCCGCGTTCGATATAGGCAATCAAGTCTTTGAGCACTGGCGGGTTTTCCCAGTCAATGCGCTCTTCTTCATACATTCCGCGCAGTGCCGCAGAAATAAGCATGGACTCATAGTCTTGAACGCCGCCACCGCGACCAAGGCTGACTAGCGTGGTTACCATCGTGACCTGACGGCCATGAACTTGCTCTTTTGCGCGGTTGAGCAAGTCTTCAATTCCTTGCAGGGAAATCTCTTCATCTTCGGCAGGCTCCCCTGCTTCCTGGCGGGCAACTAGCTTTGCGCGCTTGGCTTCCAGTTGTGGGATAACGCGGCCTAGTGCGCCTACGTCGAGGGGATTAATGTGGCCGTAGCCATGGCCGACGGTAATGACTTGACCGTGGACTTGGTGGGTAAAGCCGACGTATTCGCCTTTAATATCGCCTGCGGCAATCGTAATCTGCCCATTGGAGGCACCTCCCATGAGCATTTTGCGCACCAACGTGGACTTTCCTAGCGACGGGAGCGAGAGAATAAAGCAGGAGGGGTTAGCGATAATTCCTTCTCGAAACCACGACAACGGATCGCAGCCTACTGCCGCGCCCGTCGTGACATGGCGTCCTAGTGGCGTTCCGATAATCGGTGCCGGGGCACCAATGACATTGGGGTTAAAGCCGCAACCTAGATTCGTCGTCGTCTGCCACTCCATCGGGCCATTTTGAACGGCCATGTAGCCTGCGTGGTGCCCAGTAAAGCCACGCGGTTTCATCATCGTAAACGGTTTTTCTCCGCGTACCGGCATAGCGCCACCAGCGCGGCGACGCTGCCGTTCAATAGCATCGGCGTGCTTCTGGCTCGTCTTTTTCCACTTGCGATAGCGCCTGCCCTCACTCGACCACCGCGACGGTGTCTCTTTCTCCCCGTCAAGAATCTGCTCGTGCAGGGTAATCATCTCTGCGTCGTGCGTTCCCATTGCTCTAATCCGCTCCCTAAAGTCCGTTGTCCTAAACCGTTACTTTTTCTGCGTCCCAGACCAGCTCGCCAATTCCCAAACCAGCAAGAAAGCCCGCCATTTGCCGCCCGTAAATACGGCGCACCCGCAAACGCTCAACCGCTGATAGTTCGCCAATAAGTGTTGCTGCCGCGTCTTCAATCTGGCTCACGCTGGTCGCTGCTGCGACAGTGAGAACTCCTGAGTGGCGTCCGGGATCGTTTTCTTCTTTTTCCGAGCCCGGCCTGAAAATGCGTGTCCAGCGCGCAACGCCTGCAAGCTCGCCTTCTAGCACTAACTCGCGCAACAAGGCGTCTAGGTCACCGTCGTCCATGACGTCGAAACTGACTGCCGCCACATCGTCGAAAGTGATAGTTGCGGTAGTTTCTTTTACGGTGTCCACCTTCAGCTCTGGCCACTGGCCGGTTGTGGTGTCTACAGCCTTTGCCAGTCGCTTATAAATCTGCTCTTCGGTCATAGGGGTCGAGACCACCTCACCGAATTCATAGAAGTCAGGCAGCTGTGCAGCCAGACGGGTCAGCGCCTCATTAGAGTCTTTGCGCTCTGCTTTATTTACCTGCTTAAACGTGACCGCCATATAGCTGCCTGTAGCGTCGACCGTGTATGAGGTAGCAATAACCGACTCGTCTTCGGAAATAGCCTGCTCCCAGTCCCAAATCTGACCAGAATCGATTTCATCGGGATTTTCAACCTGGAAGCACACCGTCGCCGTCGCGCGCGGCGTTTGGCGAACAACAGCGCCGAAGGAAAAGCCTGCCTTATCGCGTGAGGTATAAAGCTTCACATTCGCTAAACGTGAAAGAGTGCGACCTGCCTTATTTTTGTTTCCAAAAAGTCCGAAAAGCACTTAACTTCCCCTATCCTTGCGCCGCCAGTGCCGAGGTGGACTCCTTCGTCCACGGAATCTGACCCAGTCCGCAGGAGGTAATAAACCCTGCGTCTTGCTGGCGCGACATCTCACGCAGTCGCAAGTTGGCTTGTGCGCCTAGTTGCTTCACGTCGTGGCGAATACGCCCCAGAAGTTCTTCGTCTTCTGTCGTGGCCGTGACAAACAGGCTGTAGCGTCCCAACTGCGCACCGCGTGCTTGTGCTCTACGCGCTGCTTCGGTGTGCTCCAGGCGCATTTCGGCCGACGCCGAGCGAATCTTCTTCGAAGAGTTAGCTGCCACCATCGCGTCTCGGTGCTCATCCTCCACGCGGGAGGCACCCGTACCAGCCTCATACGGGCGGTAAACCAGTGCGACGCGCTTACGGTCAATACGTGCATGCGGCGCAATCAGATTGCCGAGCAAGGTGTCTTCAAACGTAGAGCGGGGCGCAGAGGCCATTTCCCACGTCACCGAGGACACACCATCATGGCGATAGACGTTCTTGCGCACGTCATGGAATGCTGGGCCTGCGTCGAACCATTCGAGATCGTGAGTGTTACCGCTTACCGAAATTTCCTCGAAATCACCCTCGGCAGCAGGGTTGAAGAACTTATGCGCTCGCGCACACACCTCTTCTGCATTCATAGGTGCGGCCTGAATACCCGACCAGGTCAGTTCTTCATACAGGCTGGGAAGCCGAGTACCGATAAGCTGTAGAAAACTCGTATCATCGGTTTCCGCCACGCTGACCTTGAGAGTGACTGCAATATGCGCTTCTGTTTCAGGAATTCCTACCGATAATTCATCGGAGGCTTCCTGCATAATGCGTTTCGCCACCTCCGGAGCGTCATCGTGAATTATGGCTTGGACTTCCTTATCCACCAGCTCACCAGTATCCGGGCGAGAGTTCGTCACAAAGACGATAGACTCCACATCACCTGACAAAGACAGTCCAGCCAACCAACGGCCCCAGTTAGCCGTCATATCGTTGCGCTCTTCTTGGGTCATAGCGGTTTGGCCAGACAACTGACAGTCAAAAAGGACAGTAGCTTCACGACGGTGACGGTCAAAGACCACTCCAAAATCGCGGCCTACTGCGTCTGTTCCTTCCAGCAGTTCTGTGCGTGCCAGTGATCCGGGAAGGCGGTAGCGCCCTCCTGCTAAACGCGATGACGGACCGGAAATATATACGTTGTCGCCGCGTGCTCGGCGTCGCCAATCCTGAAACACCATCTCTGATACCTGAGCAACTGAGCGCCCAGATACGTTCAAAGACACCAGCAAAGCAATGGTGACGGTAATGGGAAGCACCACCATAAAGCCTATTTTTTGCATTCCGCCGAGCTGACAAACCAAAAAGCCGATAAAACCAGCGCCTAACACAATGGTGGTCTTCATCGAAAAGCCACCAAGTCCGGTACGGCGGCTGGGCTGACCGAGTGCGTAAACGGGAACATCTACACTATCTGCCATGGTTTCTTACCTCCTTACGTTTCCGTGATAGTTGCCCTGCTGACCAATGGATTCATCGAGAATTCCTTGAATTTGGCGAGCTGCTGACCCTGCCGATCGGCCTGCTCTAGCTCCCTGTCCTGCTAATACGCGACCAGTACGCACACCTCTGTTAACACCCCGGCCAGCGCCTTGGGCCGCGCCCCGGGCGATATTGCGAGCCCGTGATCCGCGTGCTGAGCCTGTGCCGCTCATCGTGGTACGCCGGCCGGCACCTTGACTGGTAGCCCCGCTAGGGCCAGCACCAGAAGCACTAGCCGCAGCGCCAGAACTAGCCGGACGGACACTCGCGCCCTCACTGCCAGAGGTACTTGCAGCACCAGATCCCGAACCACCTGGGGAAACAGCATGTGAGCCACCGCCGCCTTGACGTGATCCGCCTCCTTGGCCAGAGCCAGAAGCAGTAGTCCCCGCATCGCCGCGACTTGCCGGGCCTGCTCCGCCAGAAGAACCAGATCCTCCGGACCCTCCGGAGCCACCAGATCCTCCCGAGCCGCCGCCAAGTGGACTGCCACCGGAGCCGCCGCCAAGTGGACTGCTTCCCGATCCTCCAGAGCCGCCGCCTGGAACCGCATTCTTCGCAGCAGAACCAGCCTTTGCGCCACCTATAGCGCCGCCAGCGCCGCCTAGTAGCGCGCCTCCAGCCATGCCGAGGGCTCCGCCTGCTGCTCCAGCCAAACCAGCAGCACCTGCCAACGCAGAGCCTGCTCCGCCTCCACCTGCTTGCGAGACAAACGGAGCAATCGTTCGCACCAAAGCCGGGCCGGAGAACCCGGCAGCAGCCAGCATAAGTACGGTCATAACTGCGGATTTCATGTCCTCGCCGCCAGAAGCTGATTGCCAAAAAGTCACGCAGTACAGCAGCGCAGAAATCGGCTTAAACAAAATGCAGGCAATCATCATAGACACCACGTGATTGAGTCCCTGTCGTCCTGTGTTGGTATAAGAAAAGGCGGCCAACGCAGGTGTAATGCCGAGCGCAATGGGAAACAGCAAGGTACGCACTGCTAAAGAAACAATCTGCATAACTGAACCCGCGACTCCCACACCCGCAAGCGCCAGCATGAGAATTGGTCCAGCCATTTCCTCGTTGAGTTCCGAGGCTCCCAGCACGGACTCCGCATCACTAGCGCCGAACTGTTTCATCACCCAATCGGCAAGCTGATCAGAAGCAACCATAGCTCCTGTTCCCAAGCCCACAATGAGCGTTGAAAACAGTAAGTATCCGCCAATGTTTTTGCCCATACTTTCTAGGCCGTCTGCTACGCCTTGTCTTCGGTCGTAGGCCATATGCATGCCACCGATAATCAGGGACGAAATCAGAGCCATACCCGCAATACCAAGCACAATGTTTTTCACGCCCTGGACGGAGCCTTCCATGATGTTTTTGTCCATGCGCCAATCCATCCAGAACGTCATGACAGTCTGGAGCGCTTGGTTATTACCCTCAAGAACAGCCTTAGTGAAGTCACCGACTGGATCTCCCCAGAACTCTGAAGCGCCTGCCGAAAGGGCTTTCACTGGGTGCTTCACGCCTTCAGTGACGTTACAGTCAAACTTTTCGAGTGTTTCGAAAAAGGTGTCTTCCCAATCGTCTGGGGTAATTGCCTCATCAATCTTTCGATCAAGGCTTCCCTCGGGGGAGTAATCTAATTCTGCTTGGCAATCTTCAACTAGCTGTTGAAATTCGTCCTTGGCTTCTTGCGCATTGGCAGGAGCTATGCCTGCCAGAGTCACGATGAAAGCAACTAGTGCAGCTATCGGAAGCTTTTTTAAAAGCTCCATTCAGACCATCCATCTAGGTTTGAAATCTGCTTGTTAACAGGCTGTTTGACCGCTTCAAGCTCGGTCTTCCAGTCGTCTGCTTCCCACACAGCAGACACGCGCACAACCATCCATGTTGGGTTATCCGGATCGCCGTTTTCATCGGTGGGAAGTGGAAGAGCCAAGTCACCAATTACGCGATCGTCACCACAGCTAGTAATTTTGAATGCTTGCGGCGCTGGGCGGCGCGTAACTTTCTCCTCAGTATTTGCTGAGGACTTTTCAAGTTCTGCACGCAGCTTTTCAGCATTGTCTCCAGTGAAGTTCGTTTTCACAGCAGAAGTCGCGCGATCGCCACCTCGGGACAAGTACGTATTAGAGTTCCACGCAGCTAACATCGCAGCCTCTGCTGTGTGCGCGTAGTTTTCTGGAACTCCATCCTTAGTAACGCCACCAGGGCCTAAGTCTTCGCTCCATAGAGTCTGAATGTCATGGGTGCGCTCAATAGTCAGCTTCTCGGGGGAGTCGACGTCGCACTGTAGGGTGTCCTGTTTTTTAACTTGTCCTAGGGGAATGCCGACTTTAGACGCTGGAGTTTTTATGTTTCGACCAAACATATCAGAGGTATCTTCTACCCATTCAGAACCGCTCACATCCTCTTGGCTTTTCCCATCAGAGTCTTTGCTATCAGCTTTGTTCGCTTCCTGAGATTCGCTACGGGACTCCCCTTCTTGGTTTGTCCCTTTCCCGATGAAAAATGCGGCAACAATTGCGATGACAAGGACGATGATTGCAATGACAATCGCCCAGATTTTTCGGGAGTTCTTCGTTTCCATGTGGCCTTCTTCCGCTGTTTTTCGCTTTTACTGTGCGTATTCGGTAAAGCCGTCGAGGCTTTCTAGCTTGTGGAGGTCAGGGGCGTTTTCTTGGTCGGGAAGAACCAGCTTCCAATCGTCTGCTTGCCAGACAAGCTGCACGGGATAGACCGTGAGGCCGACGTCGGGATAGTCAGCTGCAAGCAGTACTTGTGCTTTGTCGTCGTTGTAGTTGGTGATTTTGAATCCTTTGAATTCAGCGGCGTCTTTCTTATCGACGCTTCCGTTGACTGAAATCAACGAGCGTCCTTGCGCCCATTGGTCTCGGCCAGGGCCGGGGGAGGTCATGTCAGAGGCCACGTCTGGCCAGGTTTGATCGTCTGCTGTGGCGAGCATGACTTGGCCGTTAATAGCTGCTTGTACCGCTCCTTGCGGGGTGTGGGAGTAGCCGTGTGGTACGGGGCTAGTCTTTTCTGGCCCGTCGTTGGAATCCACCGGCGTACCGATCCCCCCGACCGAAGACCACGAAGCGTTCTCGGGTGCTGCTTCTAGGTCAACGGTGGGCTGATCGCTCGCCTCGGTGGGCTGCTCTGGCTCGTCGGAGCCACAGGCAGCTAGTCCAAGCGTGGCCGCGACAATGGCTGCGGCTGCGCTGAGGCGGGTGATGTTCATGTCTTCCTTTCGGAGGTTTAAGTAGTTAGACGAACCACGACGCGATGGTGGCAGCAGAACTAGCGATAAGAACGCCGAGGGCGATTTTCAATGCGGCGGTTGTGGGGGACGTTGCCGATACTGCTTCGCCACGGTTTTTATCTGCGGCCAAAAGAGCGCCGAGAACGATTACTGCGATAACGGAGACGGCTAGCGATACATACAGTGCGTATTGAAGCCATTGCCACCCAGTGCCCCACACTTCTTGTGGAAGATCTTGTGGGGTTGATGGTGGGCCTTGGGCGATAATCACGAGCGGTTCTCCTTACGTCTGGGGGCTAAATGAGTGCTGCGACGATGGTTCCGGCACCGCCGATAATCAAGCAGCCGACGCCAACACGTAGCGCGGCAGAGGTGGCTTCTTCGCTGGTTCCTTCGCGGCGGGAGAGAACCATGGATGCGCCGATGGAAATCACGCCAGCCACGGCAACGACCAGGCCGATATAGACGCCGAAGTTGAGACCGCGGTCTACTTTCTCGCCGAAGTCGCCGGGTGCTTGTGGGTTTAGGTCTTGGCCAGGAACCTGGGCAAGGATTTGAGAGTGGATATTGGCGGCGGTTTGGGTCAGGGACATGGTCTTTTCCTTTCGGTTAGAGGTGTTTGTTGGCTTCGCGGGCGCGGTCTACGAGGTCTTCACCGATGTCTCGCACCGATTTGTGAACGAGGTTGGGGGACGGTTTTTTCTTTTGCCAGAACTTGGTGGGTTCTTCCTCCTCGGGTTCATCGTCAAGTGGCGACCACTGGGGCAGGTCACTGACGGTTGACTCGCGCCAATCGTCGAAGTAGTCCACGCGCCAGATAGTCGGGACAGTCTTTTCCAGCACAGTGATTCGTTGTTCTAGGCTGCGTGGTAGCTTTCCGGGAGCGTCAGCAACCAAGATGATTCCCAAGACGCGGCACCCTCCGGTCTTATTGGACTGATCCTGTAGTGCCAGGTCATGTGCTGCCTCTAGTCCTGCACGGGTGGTGCGCGCGACAATGACGCACCACGGGTATTTGTCGTGGACTGGCCACTGCTGGCCGGCATCGCCGAATGGAGCGAGCGCGTGCGCTAGGTACGTTGCTCCTGCACCGCCGTGGGCAGCAACGAGCCAGATAAGCGGATCCATCTCGCCTTCGGGAGCAAGCCGGGTATCTGCCAGTTCGTTGCCTAGCCCGGTAAGGGCCACACGCTTGAGTGGTTTCGGCTGTGCTACTGCCGTGTCTTGGGAGGTCATTAGCCCATCAGCTCCTTTTTGAAGTTGGTGACCTGGTCGAGAGCTTCCTTGGCTTCGTCTGCGCTGTAGGTGGAGTTATCAAGCCCTGCGTCCTGCACAGCATCTGGACGTACTTCGTCTCCTGCTACATCGCGGCTAGAAGCAACAGCCCAATCCACGGTGGCGTCGATAGCGCTACGACCGTCTGCGGTTGCTGGCCTAGAACCGTAGGAATTATGAGCGTTTCCGTGTCCTGCGGCTTGCACGGCTGTTTCGGCAAGCCCGTCACCGGTAATGCCCAGCACATCAATTTCCTTAAAGACCTCATCGGCCATGCCGGTAACCGTTTCTGGGGTGAGTACTTCTAGTGCAGCGTCAGCCAACTTGGACGCTGCTACCGCAAGCCCTGCCTTGGGGTTGGTGATTCCAGCTGAAGCCACCTGTGCCAAGTTCTCGACAGTAATGGCCTTTTTGGCAATGGTGATTCCCTTGCCCAGTGCCATACCGCCGAGCTTGCTTACCGCAGCAACAGCAGATTTGCCCAGATCGCCGATTAGCTCGCCGCCTACAGGACCGCGAGCCTCTTCCATGGACTTACTGCGTGCTCCATCGCGGGAGATCGTCGAGATAAGGTCTGCGTTTCCTGATTGTCCAGCAGAAGCAGTCTCACTAGCGCTAGGGTTTGTCGACGACTCTGTTTCTTCCGCCGTAGACGTAGGCGTCGACGTCTGCGAAGAGGTCTCGGATTGTGCCGAAGTAGACGGGGCAGCGCTCGTGGTTTCACTTACGCTAGAAGAACTATTGCCCGTCGAGGGCGAGGCGGCTAGGCCGGGCACTTCGTTATCGCTGACAGATTCAACTTTGAAGCCGCCGTCTCCGAAGTCGATTCCATCGTCTTTCACATCATCAAGACCGCCTAGCTGAACAGCCGGGCCAAGAGTATCGCTTACAGCCTTGAGGGATTCTTCTGGGTCGTGCAGGTCAAGACGCTCTGCGGTGCCAACCACCAGATCCGAAAGTCGACCGGAGATAGGCAAGTCGCAGACTAGATCACCTTCCGAGCACCACGAGGCGGTGCGATCGGCGAGTTCACCGAAGTCCTTCCCGCCAGTCTTGTCCAAGCCCATGCCTGCACCATCGAGTTTGTCTTGCTCTGGGGAATTGAACTCACCTACCTGCTTGGTGTGTCCACCATCAGTTCCAGGTACTGCTGCTGGGGTGGACTCTCCGCCCTGCATGACCTGTACTCCCTTATCGCGGGTGGGGTCAGAAAAGAGGGCAACGCCTGCTACTTTATCGGCTGGAAAGTCCGACTCGCCGGAGCCAATTTCGCGTGCGACGGTAGACGCTACCTGCGCACCTTGAGAATGACCGGCAAGAAAGACCTTAGTGTTAGGGCACTTGGCGGCTACCTCGTTGAGCACCTTGGCGGTGTTTTCCGCGCCTTTTTCCATCGACTCGGTGTAGGCGACTGGCGCAGACGGTTTCAACCCTGGAACGAATGCACCTCCTGCTGCCGCAGGGTACGTCACGTACGTACGTGCAATGCGCGTGCCGTCCTTTTCTACTGCGTCTTTTTCCTCAGTCTTCCACTCGTCTGTGTTGTTTTCTGGAGCGTCCTCCCACAGGGAATCAGACGAATCTTCGCCCTCGGAGTCAGTGGAAGAGTCCTTGTCTCCACTTCCCCACTGGTCGTTGGAATCGCCAGACTTATCGCCTGTGGTTTTATCGCTATCTCCCCACAAGTCCGAATTGTCGCTTTTATCTTCTGCAGGCCCTTGGGAGTCTCCGCCGCCCCACAAGTCATTAGAGTCTGACGAATTGTCCTTAGACTTGTCGGAATCTCCCCACAAGTCGTTGGAATCGCCAGACTTATCGCCAGTGGAGTTATCGCTATCTCCCCACAGATCCTTAGAGTCTGCGGCAATCAGCTGGGCATTGTCCTTAGTAACCGCCTCAGCAGTTGCCTTTGTCGAAGAATCTGACGAGTCTTCGGCGTCTTCTAGGCTAATTCCGCCCGACAAGTCTTTAGGAGTGCTTGGGTTGGCTTCTCGCATGGCAGGGCCAGCGATTTTCGAGCCGAAACCATGGTCGTGAGTAGAGTCCTCCTGCGCGGAGGTATCGAAAGTGCCATTGACAAGCACGAGCTGAATATCAGCACACTTATCATCGGAGACATCTTTTTTATCGGTCTCTGTCTGGGCCATGGCGGTAGGCACTGACAGGCCGAACATGGCCACTATGGACGCGGTGGCAGCGTAAGAAAAAGCATGTTTCAGCGGAGTCACCGTTTTAGTCCTCTCGTCCAATGGAGTCCACAGCCCACGAGCCGTTGGCCTCCTTTGCGGTTACTTTTTGCTTATACAAGGTGGGCTTTTCTTCCTTGGGCTGCTTGACCTCTAGCTCTACAGAGGTCGTATCTCCCTCGGACGGCTGCATAGTCAGACACCAGGTCGTGCCTTTAGGAGCAGCCTTGGGCAGAATCTTCATCCAGTTCTGCTTTTGCATATCGCTGTCCTTGGTCAAAGACGCCTTGACACCGTTAGCGTCAGCGTCAAAATAAGCCTTTTCAAACTTCGCGATTGCTGCGCGCGGGGAGTCTTCGGCCGACACGTCCACATCATTGTTTCCGCTACAACGGGTGCCGACTTCCGCAACCTCAGAGGAGGTATCAGACACCGGTTGTGGGCCTTGTTGGTCAGCTTCTTCTGCTACCGGCGAGGACTGCTGTGAGCGCTCTTGCGAGGCAGTGTCCTCAGAAGAATCACCCATCTGGGCAAGGAAAGTGAAAGCACCAGCTCCTACAAGGGCAAACACACCCACACCAAGCGCGACAGGCAAGGCTACGCCGCGACTTTTCTTATTCTTGGCTGGCTTTTTCTCGCTCTTGTCTACAGAATCAGGGCGAGAAACCGCAGGTTCTTCTTTAGCTGCGGGCTTAGCTTTTGCTTTAGGCTTAGGTTTTTCTTCTACAGCCGGTGCTGTTTCCTCCGGCGTCTTTTCAGTCTGCGTATCGTCTACGCGACTTTCTTCCTCTCCCTTGGTGCTATCAAGGGCACGAAGGTCAGGTTTCGCGGAGTTTTGTTTGTCGTGATTATCGAGTGCGTCAAGCCAATCATCCATGGGTATTCCTCATTTCTCGGCTTAGGCCGCAAGCAGTTTAGACAGTCTTGTGGTCGATATTTACGTCCGCAGAAACAGCCCCCAGCTCGGCCTGCTGCTCGGTAGGCAGATTCTCTACCTCGTCAATTACTGCATTGTGCAGGTTATTGAGGTTTTCCTGCCCGTATTCTGGAAGCGCCTTAGCAGCGTTTTGACCGGCCTGCTGCGCCCAAGCGACTTCCTTGGCCGGCAAGGCAATGGTGCTCTCGCCCGCCGCAGTAGAGATAGTGACGTCACCGTCAAACGGCTGGGCCTGCCCCTGTGCCGTCACCGTGATTCCTGGGGCCGACACAGTGGCCGTAGCGCCTTCTACCTCGTTGGTTTCTACCGGCGCTGTTGGCTGCTGCTCTGGCTGGGCTGTAACTGGCTGCTGTGCAATTTCCTCACCAGCAGGTGCCGATTCTTCCACGGCAGGTTGTACAGGTTCTGCTGGCTGGGCAGTCTCTACTTCCTCTGGCTGTGGGTTGGTGTTGGCGACTACTTCCTCAGCTGGAGCCTCATGCTGCGGGGCGTTTTCTACATCGTCAGAAACAGGCTCTGGGGTGTAGGCAGGCTCCGTTTCCACTTCGGACTCTTGGGAGTCAGTGGTGTGCACAGCAGGCTCATAGGTGGGCTGCTGGGTATTGTCTACCGGCTCGCTCGGGGTCTCGGGCTGGACGGCTGGCTGCTCGGAGACGATTTCATCGCTCCACTGTGGGGTGGTGGAATTATTGGTGGTATCTCCGTTGTCAGATTCCACCGGCTTTGGTGCAGGAGTTTCTGTCTCTGTTCCTGGCTGAGCCTGCTGCGAGGTCTCTGCAGGGGTCTCCGTTCCCGGCTGCGCATTGTTTGCTGGCTGAGAAGGAATGTTGCCTTGATTAGGAAGTTCGGCGTTCACATCTGTTCCTGGCTGGGCTTCATTAGCAGCAGGTGCCGATTCTTCATTGCCACTCTCGTCGCTACCTGCGTTCTCGGAAGCCTCTGTACCTGGTTGAGCTTGCTCTGCTTCCTCAGCTGGAGCCTCATCGGCACTAGTGTCCGTGCCCGGCTGGGCTTCAGATGCCTCTTCTGCCTGCGCGGAGGCAGCACCTACGCCGGTTACGGCGCTAAGTGCGACCAGCGTGGCGGCACTGGTGGAAATAGCGGTGCGGATCTTGACCATTGGTCCCTCTCTACAATGTGGGTTTCATCTTCTCGTTCTGCGCTGTCTGCGCGTTCTGCGCTTCCTGCGTCGAACCCCATTGTGTCTTACACCCCGTGCTATTCCAACAGGAAAGCCGTACTATTTTCGACCTTTAACTTTCTCCAAGGTTTTAACATGCGTTTACTTCCCCAGCGCATTAGACATTTTGACGACCTATTCCTTGGAATAACCTTTTTAAATTCACAGGAATAGCCGTGTTAAATCCACCCATAATGGGGCAATTTTCAATGTTGGTATTATTAGATGATATGTCACACATTCTGCGGTTTACATAGAAAAACACCCCAGAAAGTGCGCTTCTGGGGTGTCTTACCTGCATTAACAGCATTACGGAGTACGCAATCATTGCTCCTGCGGGGGTATTCCGTTAAGCAACGACGCTAGGGACGATTTAGGGATTCGGTACTGGCCACTAGGCAGGCGAACAACGCCTTGGATTTTTCCTGAAGCGGCCCATGCCTGCACCGAGCGTCGCGAGACATTGGGGAGCAACTCGGCGGCCTCACCCGAGGTCAGCCACACTTCCCCATCGTCTTGCCCTGCGTCTCCTGTAGTCATGTCGGTCATATTACATCTACTCCGGTTGGCGTCAATCACACACTTAGCACACTCTGCGCGTTCTGCGCCTATTGCGCCTTTTGCGTTATTTGTCTATTCTCGTTTCTACCTCGGGCCATAAAGCTGGCTTTATCGAGGTTGTTTCTACCCATTTTTATCTAGGTAACACTCAGCCCCACTAGGAGGGCTTTTATGGATACCAAAGTCACTTTCCGTATCGACGAACGGCTCAAAGAAGAGCTGCAACATATGGCTATCTGTCAGCATACAACGATGAATGCCCTGATCGTTCAGTCCGTTTCTGAATGTCTTGCCAGATACCTTGGAGAACGCTGTCTGATTCAAAAAGGTCTAGCGCACTAGGTTTTTGGGCCCATAAAATGCGGGGCCATGGCGAGGAAGAAGAAAGAAGACCCCAATCAGATCTCCCTTTTCGACCTCTTAGGAGAAAGCACCAATGATTTACAAGGCGACAATTCAGCAAGCCTACAAGGACGCAGGACGCGAACTGAGCGAGCCAGCACTGACCGAGACGTACGAAGCAATGATGAGTCAGTGGGAACAGGCCTCCGCGCGCAATCTGCAAATGCTCACCGACCGGTGGAAGCAGAAGACGGGCAAGCAGACAGTCGACGCACTAACGCGGGGCCAGCTTCTCAACCTGGCCGACCAGCAGGCGAGCGAGGAAGTCAGCAGCGAGTGGCTCGACCCGCTCACCCAGGAGATCATCGAGGACAATCTTCTCCACGACGAGATGAATCCGCCGAGCCTGCAGGTACTTACGTCTCCGAATCTGTGGATGACTCAGTGGAATCTTCTTCCCGACAACGACGCATTCAACGAACTGGCAGCGAGCCTGTGGCCGGAGAAGAGCTCGAAGTGGCTGCTGGTGGCAACGGCACTACTGCAAGTCAGCGACCATCAGAACAAGGAGTACCCGACCGAGAAGGACTCGACGCTTCTTCCCGCCTTCGAGGCGAAGGTCAATCACGCAATGACGCTCAACTAGATCCGGTTTGGACAAATATCGCCGCGATTGAGGCGGCTATTGCCTACCGCGACGGTGACAGTCTTGACGATAGCCAGCGCCAGGCGCTGGAACAATACCGCTCTTGGGGTGCTTTCTCCCAGGTCTTCGATGAACACAACGAGCGCTACGCACCTGCCCGCCAGCGCCTTCGCGAGCTACTAAGCGACGACGAATATACGGCAGCTAGGCGCACAATTCTTACCGCCTATTACACTCCCCCAAGCCTTACTTCTACTATCTGGGATAGCCTTCGCACCGCAGGATATACCGAGGGCAAGGTACTTGAACCCGGAGTTGGAGCAGGTGGATTTATTGACGCAGCACCCGAAGGCGCAGACGTTGTAGGCATTGAGCGCGACCCTATGAGTGCGCTTATCGCTAATGCTCGCTACCCCGAGTCGCAGATTCGCCGCGAGGACTTCGCGGATACTTCAATTGCTGATAATTCCTTTGTCGCCACTATCGGCAATGTTCCTTTCTCCCAGACCGTGCCTTACGACCCGCACCACAACCGTGCGGGCCTATCCACGCACAACTACTTCATTTCCAAGTCCATCGACTTGACCGCCCCAGGTGGCTATGTTGCTGTTCTAACCTCCCAGCACTCTGCCGATTCGGCTGGGCGCGGGGCTACCAGCGTGCAGCAAGCACTTACTGACCGCGCCGATTTCATCACTGGCGTGCGCCTGCCTGGCGGCTCAAACGGTGCTTTTGCCGATTTTGCTGGCACCGAAGTAGGCACTGACGTTCTCGTCTTCCGTGTCCGCGACGAAAATCAGGAACCTAGTGCGCGCACCGAGGAATTCTGCCGGAAGCAGTCCATTACGGTGGGCGAGACCACCCGTGCGATAAATAAGTTCTTCGCAGACAATCCAGACCACGTACTCGGCACGTGGAGGGAAGTTTCTTCCCAGTTCGGGCCGACCCTAGAGGTACGCAGCGACAATACGGACAACGTGGCAGACCAGCTGGGCGATATTTTGCGCCGCGATATTTCTACTGCTGTCGCCAACGGCCAGGGGCTTACCGCTAGTCCAGAAACGATTAACCACGCCGAAGGGCTAGACGTCTCTGGCCTTATTGAGGCCCGCCGAGAACAGCTTCAAGATACTTTGGGCGCGTTGCGCTATATCGACAATGACGACGGCAGCGTGCAATTCCAGCAGCTTAACCCCATCGGGGGCAGCGGCGAGTCTGAATGGGAAGACGTCAAATGCGCTAAGAAATACCAGCAGGAATGGAAAGCCATTGTTGACCTGCGCAATACCACCGAGGCAGTCCTAGAAGCCTGCCGCGAGGGGCAAGAAGACGAGCTTCCCGCGCTACGCGAGGTTCTTAACACCCAATACGACGCTTACGCCAGCACCTACGGCCCGCTTAACCGCTTTACTGTCCAAGCCGCCAAGGAAAAGACGCCGGAGCGTATCTCGACTGACTTCGAGAAAAAGGTTGACCTGTGGCGCAAGCACAACGCCGTCGATGATCGCCCTTTCGAGGGGGAACTGCCCGAGGACGTCACCGCACGGCTATGGGACGAAGCCAAGCAACCCAGCACCCGCGAGCAGCGCAAGCAACTGCACCTTTCTGGTGCGCTGCGCCGCGACCCGTATGTCACGGCTGTTCTAGCACTCGAAGACTTCAATGACGATACCCAGCAGGCCACCAAGGGCCCGCTGTTTACTACTAACCCACTGCGCTCTATCGATACTCCTACCAGTGCCGATTCGGCCCAGGACGCGGTAGTTATCGCTCAAAACCATAACCTTCCCATGACTACTGCCACCTTTGCAGAGCTTTTGGGAAATACCGACGAAGACGCCCTTGCCCGCGAGCTGACCGAAAATAAGGTTGCTTTTCGTCACCCGCACCGCCCTGACGAGTGGGTTCCAGCAACCAAGTACCTTTCTGGGTCTATCTACCCCAAGCTGGAAACTGCCCGCCAGGTCGCACAAGACGATCCGCGCTTTCTTCCCAATGTCGCAGGCTTGGAAGAAGCGTTGCCGGACAAGGTCACCAGCGGAATCAAGATGAGTCTAGGTGCTACGTGGATACCCGATGATGTCTACCGCGATTTCATCATTGACACCTTGGATATTCCCGCCAGCCTGCACAATCGAGTCACAGTAAACAACCGCGCCGATGAATGGTTTGTCAGCACGCCAAAGGATTGGCACACGCGAGAAGAAGTCGATCTGAAATGGGGCGTGCGCGCGGCTAACGCAAATGGCCAATACAACTTCAATGACGAAGAGTTTAAGGATTTCAGCCACGCTGGTATCGCCCACTCTGGTGCCGACGCCACTGTCTACTCGGCAGCAAAGCTCATTGAAGACACCATGAATATGCGCCCGCCGCAGCTCAACATGTCCAAATACGCCAAGCTGGATAAAGGCTACGGAGAAAATGCACTAGTCGTCCACCGCAAGGCTTCTGCCTTTGCCGGTTCCAAAGTCGAAGGCCTAGAAAAGCACTTTTCCCGCTGGGTCACCCAAGACCCAGAACGCTATGAGCGCCTAGTTGACGTCTACAACCGCACTCTCAATGGCGTTGTTGCCCCCAGCTATGACGGTTCTCGCCGCGAGATTGCAGGTATTAGCGACCGCTACAAGCCCTACCCGTATCAGCTCAACGCAGTCGAGCGCATGCTCAACGAGCCGGGCGTGCTGCTAAACCACGTTGTCGGCGCCGGCAAAACCGGCAGCATGCTCATGGGTGCCATGGAGCTAAAGCGCCTAGGCGTTGCTAAACAGCCCTGGATGGTGGTTCCTAACCACCTCGTAGAGCAGGTCGGAATCGAGGCAAAGCAGTGGTTCCCCGGCGCAAATATGCTGGTAGAAACCCGCAGTGGCAGCAGCCGCAAAGATGACCGCCAGCGTCTTCTTGCCCAAGCCGCAGCCAATGACTGGGAGCTAGTCATTGTCTCTATGAGCTCGTTCGGCGAGATGAGCATGTCCGCAGACTACCTGCGCGACTACCGCGACAGCGTCCTAGACGAATTCGAGCGCGACCTGCAGGAAATCCAAGACAACGAGGTAGACGAGCAAACCCGCCGCGATAACACGCGCCGAATCGAGCAAAAGCGCGACAAGTTCGAGCAGAGCATGAACCAAAAAATCGACAAGATTTCTCGCGGCGACACCATCCCCTGGGACCAAACGCGCGGCGACTACATCATTGTCGACGAGGCACACAACTATAAAAACCTCCGGCGCGTATCCAAGCTGGCTGACCTCGCCGAAGAAGGCTCCGACCGCGCTACTGACCTCGACGTAAAACTGCGCTACCTACGCGGCGAAAAAGGCAGCGACCACCCCATTGCCACCTTTGCCACGGGTACACCTATTGCCAATTCCATCGCCGAAATCTACACCATGCTCAACTACCTACGACCCGATCTTCTCCACGAAGCAGGCATGCATGGTGTCAACTCCTGGGCACAAAACTTCACCTCGAAGCGCAGCGAAATTGGCTTTACCGCTGGCAATAAAATCAAGCCACAAACCCGCATTGCCAGCTATGAAAACCTTGCAGAGCTGGCCCAAATGTGCGCGCCCATGGCCGACACCATCACCCGCGACGATATTCCACGCAAGCTCCCCAGCGTTAAAGGTGGCGAGACTACTGTCGTGGAATTCGACGTAGACCAAGAAACCAAGGACTTAATTCAAGATCTTTCCTGGCGCGAAGATAATCAGCCAGACAACCCCAAAATCGACAATGCCCTAAAGATTATGAGCGACGGCAAAAACGCCACGCTCTCACCAGAACTGGCTAACCTTCCGCCCGCCCAAGGCGTCGGTCGAGTTCATGCTGTTGTCCAAAACGTCGTGCGCGAGTGGCAGGACAATAAAGACAACGAGTACACCGACCAGCAAGGCAATATCTCGCCTAATCGTGGTGGTCTACAGCTTATTTTCTGCGATAAGGGAGTGCCCAAGCCTGACGGGTCATTCTCCATGTACGAGGCAATCCGAGACCAGCTTGTCGAAGCCGGCATGGATAAAGACCGCATTCGCTTTATCCACGACTGGGACAATAAGCGCACCCAGCTTTTTGACGACTGCAATAACGGCAAAGTCGATGTGCTTATTGCCAATACGGCCAAGCTAGGCACCGGCGCAAATATCCAATCTCGCGGCGTTGCTATCCACCACGTAGACGTTCCCTGGCGTCCTGCTGACCTAGAGCAGCAGGACGGACGTTTCTTCCGCCAAGGCAACCAGAACGACGAAGTCGCCCGCTATACCTACGTTGGACGCGGCACCTACGACGGCCACTCTTGGGCCACTATCGAGCGCAAAGGCCGGTTTACCAACCAATTCTGGAATGCTGACCGCTCCATGCGCTCCATTGCCCCGCTCGAAGACAACGACCTAGAGGCTATGGCCCAAAACAAGGCTATTGCTACCGGAAACCCTGACTTCGTGCGCAAAGCAGAGCTCACCAAACAGGTAGAAAAGCTCGAAGCTGCCGCCGATGAGCACACTGCCCTGGCTGAATCCAACGTTCTCACCCGCAGGCAAGCGCAAGAAGACCTCGCCCGCGCCCAACGACGTCTAGACCGAACCGAAGGGCTAGTAGACCAAGCAGAACAATGGGCAGGCACCGACTCAAAGGAGCGCACGTGGAATATCAACCACGCTCAGCAAGACTCCCGCGAGGAAGCCACGAGCGCCCTTATTGACCGTCTCAAAGAGGTCAAAGACTCGCGCAGCACCGACTACCAGCCAGTAGGTGCTATTGCTGGAATCTCGTTTGCTGCACGATTCGACGCGATTAATGGCAGCGTTCAGGTTAAATCTGACTTCGGGCAAGTAGGCCGTGACGCCATTGAAAAATGGGTCATTGACCCCACCTACGCGCACTCGGGAATTACTCCCGAAGAAATCAAGAACAAACAAAGCGGCCTGCTTACCCAGCTAGAAAACACAGTGCGCGCAGCCCCTGACCGCGTCGCCCAAACCCGCGCTGACATCAGCAACTATCAGCAGACCATCGACGACATTGACCAGCTCGGAGACCCAGAGTCCTTCCCCCACCAAGACCAGCTGGACTCGGCACGCAAAGAGCTTGGCGAAGTCACTCAACGCCTGGCCGACTTCGACGCCTCCGACGCAGAGGTTCGCCGCCGTAAAGAATATGCCAGCCGACTTGCCAGCAAAGGACGCAGCCCTGGCTACTCCCTAGAGCTCAACCCCACCGGGTTCATGCGCGATACGGGAATGATCTGCCACCCAGACAGCAAACCTATCTCCCGCACGGCAGGAGATACCGCACTAATGGATCCCCCTGCCGACCCTGAGCTTCACCCCGGAGCACAAGCAAGCCTCGACTTCATCGCCAGCCTCGGACTCGGAGACGAAGTCCCCGAGAAGCCTCAAAGCCACGACGACAAGGACAAAGAAAACACCCCTGAATCAGATCTTCACCCTGGCGCACAAGCAAGCATGGACTTCCTCAACAGCCTAGGACTCGACAACCAAGGGACTCACCTCCCACAAAACCACGCCAACGAGGAAGAGTACCCCCAGACTCCAAACGGAGAGGTGAATCCAGAAGAAGAGCAAGACAATGACAGCGGAAATGAACTGTAGCGCAGACCAAAGCGCAGAATGTACAATATGCGCAGACAACGCAATACGCGCAGACCCTTCGGCGAACGTCCACCGATTAATCACGCTGATGTGATTTAATAGGCGAAGAAAATAAAAAGCCGCGCCCCACACTCGTGGGGTGCGCAGCGCGAGCGGCACACACCCTCGGTTCAAGTCCAGGGCGCGCACGTTCCTCAAAACATGAGGAAACCCCCGCATCATAGAGTTGGCGCTCTAGCGGGGGTTCAAACCAAAAATCGACACCACCGTGTCGGTTAAGACTTTACCACTTCCATACGGACAGTGAGCAAAGCACAACACGGGCGGTGTCGATAATCCGAAAGGAGACTAAGGCACCATGCAGACCCGAGACGAGCGCCGCGCCAAGCTCGAAGCAGTCAAAGAACTAGCCCGCAGGCAAGAACACGACGCCGCACAAGAACTCCTCCAAGCCCAAGACGTCGGCTACACCTCCAAACTCTTCGTCCAAGCACTCTTCCCCTACCGCAACCCAGACAGCAACGAACGAAGAATAACTACTGCTGAAGGCACCATCAGCGTCTACTCACCCAACGGCCTGCCATACGGCAAGTACCCACGCCTCATCATGGCCTACATCATCACCCGCGCCGTCGCTAATGCCGGACGCCTCAAAGAAGGCAAAATCACCCATGAAGAAGCCCGCCGCATTCCGCTAGGCCACTCCATGAGCCACTTCCTTCAGGCAATCGGCGTCACCGGACGCGGCACAGGCGGCGCAACCGGAAATCTCTCTAAAATCCGCGACCAGCTTCTACGCCTAGCTAGTTCAGCAATCACCGTCCAAAGCGACGACGGGGTTCACGCACGGGGCCGCAACACTCAAATTCTCGAAGACTGGAACCTCTGGTTCGACCCACGCGACCCCAACCAGGGCAGCTTCATGGAATCAGAACTTGTCCTCACTCCCCAGTTCTTCAAGCACATTGCCGAATCCCCCATTCCCATCGACCTCAACGTCCTACGCGAGCTCAACAAACCCCGAGCCATGGACATGTATATCTGGCTCACGGTAAAGCAATACTGGCTAGCTAAAAACAACCGCGAAGCCTACACCTTCACCTGGGACATGATCGCCGCCAACTTCGCCACCAAAATCCTGCAGACGGGCCAAGATTGGGTTAATTTCCGCGCTGAAATAAAGAAAGCAATTCTTGAGCTCACAACCGCGTGGCCCAACGCCGGCATTACAGCCGATACAGACGGAGTGACCGTCACCAGAACCGCCCCATCAGTTCAACAGAAGCCACCGCGGCCCGAACTCGACTAACCCATACACGGGAAAGCAGCGCCCTCCGGGGCGCTTTCTTTTTGCACAAAACAGTCTGCGCATATTTACCAATACGGCTGCGCATATTTACCAATACGAGCATTTCCCCAGGTCAGACTGCGCATATTTACCAATACGCTTTGCGGGGCTGCGCATATTTACCAATACGGCTGCGCATATTTACCAATACGGCTGCGCATATTTACCAATACGGCTGCGCATATTTACCAATACGAGGCCAGTTATCCACAGGGGTTCACCTGCGGGTTTGCCTATTTTCCCAGGTGGCTTATAACTATATCCCTGTAGATCTATATCCCCAGCCGATCAACCAGCAAAACCGTTCACTACGGGTTACGGTTTATGCTCCCGCCTCGCCTGACGGCTCGTTGGGCTGCCGCCCAAATCAAAGATTTGGTTGCCACGAAAACACCCCACAACAACTACAGTCCTACAACCTTCCACGTAGCCTTGTGTCTTCTAGACTTTCTTCAAAGAAAAGAACCACGGGACAGGGAAGGCAAGGCAGTGCCCTACAAGCGCTACATCGACGACCCGAACTTTCGAAACAATCTCGAAGCAATCCTAGAGCGCCTAGAAGCCCAAGAGGCCACCTCTCCACTAGAACTTGGCGCTTCCATCCTGCAGGCCTACAGCCACACCCGATTCAACTACACCTACCCCACTGCCCCTGCCGCCACAGCGCAGGACAGTAATCTGCAGGACTCCCGCACCTGGAGCCGATTCCTAGACGCTACTGCCGCCTACCCCGGCTGGGACAAAGACGAACTAGAACACCTCGCGGAGTCTTCTACCCCACTCAATGCCGACAGCATGAACGCCAAAGGCTTAGCCTCCCACCGCTACCGCGTGAGCGCTAAACGCCCTGATACGCGCCAGCGGCTGCTAGAGACCATGCTGGAACAACTCGACGACTCAAACCTCGTAGACGTTCACCTCACCCACACCGTAGGCACATACCTCACCGCAGAGAATACGAAGACCCGCTTCCGCATACTCTCCCAAGACGACAATGCCGGCCCGCGCTACCGACTGACCATCAACACCACGGAACCACTAGAAAGAAACTTAAGCACTGCCACCCGCGCAGTGTTCGCTGCTAATGCCTACACCTTGCAGGGTGACACACTCAACGAATGCGCCCGCACAGGACTTTTCGGAAACCAGGAAACCAACCCCGACGCATTCCACGACAGATGGAAGACCACCGCAGACTTTTTCACCCACAGCGCCACTCGCGTGTTTACTGGCCTATTTAAAGACCAGACCACCGAGCAAGACGACATCACTGTCCCGGATTTCCTCAACCGCGAAGAACTCGACGCTATCGCCACCCGCTTGCATGTCTGCGCACACCAATGGATAGACACTATCCGCCCCGAGGCCACCACCCCACAAGGCCCGCAGGAGCACACCAGTCTCGATACCGTGCTCTCACGCTTTCCCAACCATAAGACTCGCCTTGCACCAGGAGCACAAGCAAGCCTCGACTTCATTGAAAGCCTCGGACTAGACGGGACTCCTACCGGCTACCAGTCCGTGGATAACGCACACGACAACCAGTCCGAGGACATGGCCCCAGAGCTAGAGGAACAGCACAAAGATAACCAGGACGCCGAGCTCTAACCGCCCCGGAGCCGGAACAGACTCAGTCCTTAGTTGGTGCTTTCCCAGAAATCATCAGGGATAGCCTCTTCCACCTCACGCTCTAAATACTCTATGGCTTCCTTCTCGCTCATACCGTGGCTCATGAGCTCATCAATCATGTACTGGGTGGCAGCGTTTAACTCCTGCGGGGAAATATCCCGCAAACTCGGCCCCCGCCGCTGACTACTCTCAGCGGTCGTAGTAGCGGGAGTTGGGGTGGAGTTCGGATAGTCCTGGGAAGTGCTCATAGCACCAAGGCAACCACACCCACGCCTGCCACGAAAGACCAACCACACCCACCCTGTGCATAACCCACATGGGGCTGGTGTAGTTGTCCACAGAAATCCACGCTGTCGCTATGTTCGATAGCGTCTAGGCCGGTATGTCGGTATGGGCCTCTAGGCTTTAGGCCATGGGCTTTTTAGACAACCTCCTCAACCGCTACACCCCACGCACACCAAGCGAGCCAGTTTTTGCCGTCATTGACACCGAAACCACCGGCTTTAACAAGCGCTACGACCGCATCATTGAAATTGCTGCCGTGCGCGCAGACAGCCATTTCAACCCCGTCGATTCCTGGCACACACTGCTCAACCCTGACGGCAAGGCCATTAAAAACTCCCATATTCACGGCATTACCAACGACATGGTGGCTACTGCCCCAACCTTTAGTGAGGTGTATGGGGACTTCACTAGCTACATCGACGGCATGCATCTATTTGCCCACAACGCCCCCTTCGACTCAAAAATGATCATTGCCGAGACAGACCGCATGACCGGTGTCGACGAGGACGAGTTCTTCCCCTTCATTGACACCATTGACCTTGCCAAGCAAATACTTGACCGTGGCCCCTACAACCTGCCCGCACTTCTCGACCGCCTGGGACTTAACAATCCGGACGCGCACGCAGCAGTAGCCGATGCGACCGCCACAGTGAACATGCTCCACGCCCTCTTCGGATTCAAACGCGGCGAAATAGGCCGAAAGATTTTGCGCCAAGGCCAAGCATTCCGCGCCACCAACACCTGGCGTACAAGCCACGCTGCCCCACTGCTTCCCCGCGAAATATAGACACCCACCAGCACAAACGCTAACCACAGCCGTCCGCACGGGTGGACATATGCTTTAGCATATGGCGGAACATACGCTATAACATATGTCTACCCATATGTCCCGCCATATGGCAAGACATATCAAACCCCCTAGGACTGCTCTGTGATGAGCTTTTCGTAGTTAACGAACAATAGCTCCTGTCGCTGACGCTCCGTCGTGAGCTTGCGAGGTGCACCAAACGCTTTATCCACTTCTCGGTCAAGTGCGTCGTGTGCCTTGATGAGCTCGGGTGTCATAGCCAGCGGATTGTAGTGCTCGGCTAGTGAACGCTCTGGGTGGAGCGCGCGAGCGTCGAGAACCTTCTTTCCCGCCTTAATAATCCGCTGCCGCGTCTTCTCATCCAACTCTGGCACGGGAAAAGTATTCCACGTCAGGGTATTCGCAAAGCGAATTCGAGATTCCAGTCTGCCGCCGATAGTCTTCTGCCACGTAATGAACATCGACGACGACGCTAGCGCAAACATCAGACCGTCTGGATCTTCTGCCGTGTAAACGAGGTCAGAAGCAATAATTTCCTGTTCATACCGCTGAACGGTGAAATAATCTCTACGCTCACTCACGACCTTTGGCAAGCATAGATAGTCAGTTTGGGGTTGTTTTATCTCTTGAAAAAGATGGGGAGTCCTTGCTGCTTCTTGAGTTGCTTTTTTCTTACTAGAGCGACGCATACTACGAACGGCTAGCACACGCTCGCTCAACAGCTTCGACTTTTCCAAATCTGCGGGATCAAGATCGTCTGCCATCCATAGACACCAACGACTCAATCCATTCATTAGCTCACGACTTCCCCGAAATGGCCGAATGTATTTAGCTGCTATGGGATCCGCGAGGAAATTTTCAAGTACATCATTCTCGATCACTAAATTTCCGCCGTCCGTAGGCTGTGAACCACGAGATACGGGCTGCATTACAGGGGAGAGGATCTTCGATCTCTTCTTTACTAAGGCGAAAGGACCATCTACCAAGTAGGCATTTATCTCTTGTTGAACGTCCTGCTCTACAGGTTCCCCCTTGACACTTGGGTAGTCCCACAGACGCTGCTTCTTGCTACGGTCACGAGTAAAACCAACAACGACGCAGTGAACAGCAGCTTTGCCAGGTGCTTCGGAGTCCCAAGCAAACGTACGATGAGCAAATTTAATCCTCCATAATTCCCGGTAAAGAGGCCCGAACAACGCTGGAACAGGTTGGCCTTGGGTAATCGAGTTGGTGGTGACGTAAGCAAACTCGCCAGGGCGGTCGGCCAGGAGGTCTTTTGCTTTTGCGTGCCAGCCGGTGACGTAGTCCAAATAGCCGTCGTAGTCTTTGCCCCAGACCTGCTTCATATCCGCCGTCTGCTCTGCGGTCTTTGTGTACTGGCCGATAAATGGAGGGTTGCCGAAGATATAGGTCTTGCTGGCGGAAGCTGGGAGTATGTCTGTCCAATCAAGATGCAGGGCGTTGCCGTGGACAATGTGTGCGGTAATCTTAATCGGCAACCGCTCAGGAGGCCTGCCTACCGCGTTCGCAAGTTCTTTATTTGCCTGGTGGTCGACTAGGAACATGGCGGTCTCGGCAATCTTTGCAGGCCACCAGTTCAGCTCAAAGCCGTAGAACTGACTAATGGACAGCTTTTGCTCCCACTCAATATTCAGCGACATTCCCGTTTCACCGCGGCGTTGGCGGATTGCGACAATCACGTCTGTTTCAATCCGTCGTAATTCGCGGTAGACCAGCAGGAGGAAGTTGCCGGAGCCGCAGGCTGGGTCGCAGAAGACCAGCTCGGATAGTGAGTCGCGGAAGCGCTCTAACGCGGCTACCGACGTCGATGGAGAAGACACCAGCTTGTCTGCCTCTGCTCGAAGCTCGTCGAGGAAAAGCGGGCCGATGGTTTTCATGATGTTTTTCTTCGGTGTGTAGTGTTCGCCGTCGCTGCGGCGAGCTTCCTTCGACTTGACCAACTGGAACAAGGAACCAAAGACGGAAACGTCGATATTAGACCAGTCGAAGTCACAAGCAGCAAGCAGAGCTTTACGCATCTGGTAGTCGAAGTACTCCGAGGCCAACGGCTCGGCAAACAACGCACCATTGACATAAGGGAATTTCGCCAATGTAGGCGGCAAACGCTTAGGCCGCTTCTCTGGGGCGGTATTAAGCACGCTAAATAGCTCATTGAGCTGCGGGCCTAGTGATTCTGGAGTGGTTTCATTGCGCACAAAGTCCGCAAACAAATGCGGGGTATCCCACAGCCCCGCGTCGTCACCGAAGAGAAGGAAGAGGATTCGGGTGAGGTAGATAGAGGTGCGCATGACACGCTCGTCTTCTTCCTCCGGTGTGGTGGGCGCTTCATCGCCAACGGCTTCATCTACGTCGTCGCCGTTCATGGCGCGGAAGAGTTCCACCATCAGGCGGGAGGCTTCCAGCGAAGCTTTTTCTTCCTCCCGGTAAGCGGAGGTTTCGTAGTCGGCGAGGAAAGCGAGTTGTTCGACGTGCTCGTCAATCTCCTCTAAAGGAAACGTAATATCCCAATCGGCGCTATCGCCTACGTAGTTGCGGTTAAGACGGGTAACCCGCAGGGTCTCGAAGTTGGAGCAGATTACATAGGCCGGCATGTGCGAGTTCGCGATAGTACCGCCCAACAGATAGTCGAGGGCCTGGGCGTGGGCGTCGTCGAGTGGGACGCCGAGGGACTTGGCCTCACCTATGACCTTGCCGGGCATGAACATGTCGATCTTGCCGGTGCGCCCGGTCGAGGCGCGTTTAGCGCTGCGTTGGTACAGGTACAGGTCGCGGGCGTTGACGCCGAAGCAGTCGAGCAGGTCGCCCCAGAACTGTTGGTCGTGACTCGACTCGGTCGCGGGCCGGTTTTCCGCCTTCCACTGCTCAATGTGGGCAAGCCACCGGAGCTTGAACTCAGAGAGATTGTGGCGAATGGTAGCGCGGTCAAAAACAGTCGTAGGGGCCATAACCACTAAGCATATAAGCCCACGTGTGCCTGCCTGGACAAGCAGGCACTGTAGACCGCTTTTCTCGCCCGGGAAGGTTGTATATCGCCTACGGAATGCACACCCTCACCGATAAAATGGGCACCAGCCGAAAGGAGAAGGAATGTACACGACCCTCACCCTCGCTGCGCTCGCAGTAGTTTTAGTCTTAATCATCCAGACCATCCGCCGCGAACAGTCACAAGACCGTATGTATTACGCCGCGCTTGGAGGAAGCATAAGTGCAGCAATGATCCTTGCCCCCTCTTTCCTTTTCACCCAGGCTGGCTTCTCGCGAGAACTGGCCGCACTGCTCATCGCCTTCGGCCTACTAGCCCTGTGGACTACCATTTTCGGACTCCGCCTAAACGCAAGAACCAGCAGGTAAACCTGCATAACACAGAACATATGCTTTAGCATATGGCTGAACATACGCTATAACATATGCCACAACATATGTTCTGCCATATGGCAGGACTCGCGGGCGCACAGAGGTGGGCGAACGACTACACAGATTCCCGCCCGCAGCAGAGAAAAGGGGGCTACGGGCTCAGTGCGGGAGTATTGCGAAACCTCCGCGCGCACATTAGCCTAAAACATGACAGCACAGTTCAATTTTGAATTGCGGCTGCACAATAAAAAGGGTCCCAACCGACTGCTACTCGGTTGAGACCCTCGGGCCTAAAGACCCACGTGAAGCATCACCGCAATGAGCTTCACAGTAGCGGTCACAACGTTGAGGACTCCGCTCACCAGGTTAAGGATTGCAGCTCCTTTGGTGGCGGGGTCTTTTCTCTTGTGACCGGGTGTATCCAATGAGTGCTTACCCATTGTCTACCTCCCTTTACGTCGTAGGGTTGTCCGCTCGCCTGAAAAACGGGACGCGCGGGACAGCCCACGTCACGCGCGGGCCTTACCGCGCACCGACGAGGAAGCCACGCCCACACCCCACCACAAGTAGCGGGGCATGATTGTGAACCAGCACTAACGCTAGCAGCCACACCTGACAAGACCTAGAAGCGTGATTCCACCTCCGCCTTCATAAAGTCATGCACGAGGTAAAACGCCCACAGAGCTACCTGTAGGCGCACTTACATCTATCGATTTCCTCGCCTACGTGTTGAGGATGAGCATACGAACCCGCAGGTAGAGCTACATGCGGGTGGACATATGTTAAAGCGTATGTCCTGCCATATGGCGAGACATATCACGCGGGCCGGTGCGGGTAGGCGGTACCGGTGAAGGGGCCGCGTCCCCGCCCGCGTCTTGTGGTGGTTGTAGAAGAAAAAAAGGGGGAGCATCTACTACCACTGTGGTATCTCGCTTACTCCGGCTGACGCCCTGCGTTTTCCGCCCACATACGCACTCCCACAGAAGCGACAGTTTGAACAATAATGAAAATAGCCACTGGGCCGAACCCTATTACATCAGTCAGCCACAAAACGAGAAGCACTAAAGAGACAACCGTTAAGGCGAGCAAAACTCCGATTTTTATCTTCTGTACCTTATCCATGTCCATAGCGCCATTATTCAAAATAAAAACTCACCGCGGGGGATTTCTCCCTTTTCCTAGAAGCTTCTTTCAGGCTCCAAAAATAGCTTCGGAGAGTCGACCCTCTCTTTCATGCGCGTGATGGAGAACGCGAGCACCACGCTTACAGGGCAGCTTTCATTTCTTGAGTATTCTGCAAACGTGCAGGTAGCACTACGTGAGGGCGAACATACGCTATAATATATGCCTAAACATATGTCCCGCCATATGGCAAGACATATGCCAGAACCGGCAGGCGCGCTGATTTGACCTCACGGCTGTGCCGCTTTAGGTGTTTTTCAGCGCCCGATACACGGTTGGGCGGGTTACCCCAAACTCTCGCGCGAGTGCTGCCTTTGACTCTCCCGCCAGCACGCGCCGCTTAATCTCTACTACTTGGTCTGGGCTTAGGGCGGGTTTGCGGCCTTTGTACTTGCCGGCCTTTTTCGCCAACGCAATCCCCTCCGCCTGGCGCTCGCGGATAATTGCCCTCTCAAACTCCGCGAAGCTACCAAGAATGCCGAGCATTAAATCCGCGCGCGGGTCCGTGGTGTCTTTCGCAAAGATAAGATTCTCATGCAGGAAGGTAACAGTCACACCTTTGCTGGTGAGTTCATCAACAATGCTGCGCAGATCGGTTAGCGATCGGGCGAGGCGGTCAATCGACGACACGACAAGCTCGTCGCCGTCGCGCACATACGCCATGCACTCGACAAGTCCTGGGCGCGCAGTCTTGGTACGGCCGGAAATCTTATCTTCAAAGAACCGGTCAATCCTGCCGGAAGCATTGAGTAGTTCTTTCTGGCGCTGATTATTCTGCTCCACCGTGGACACACGGATATAGCCCACCCGCTGCCCATGCGAACCAGAGTCATTGCCCATTAGTCTTCGCCCCGCGAAGGGTTAAAGGCAGCATTCTCCTGGGCGATGACCGCATCACGATAGGACTCAATCACCCGCGCCAAGTCAGACAACTGTGCCCCGTCGAGACCATCAGCGTCAGCAAGCAAGGACTGCACAATCCTGCCCAACGCCTGCTGCCCCGACGACAACCCGCCATGCAGATCTTTCACCCGCGCCAACGCGGGCACAGAGTCAATATGACTTTCAATATGGAAACCATCCGACGACAACACCACACTCACCACTTTCTGTAAACATAAGGCCTAGACCCCACTAGACGCGTGTAAAACAATACTAGGAACGGCCCTATTTTACAGGAAACATTCTGCCGCACACCGGCGTAACAATAGGGTGTACTCTATATAACTAATATTACCTACGGAGATGGAATGATTGATTTTTAGCGTGGAGTGGATCTGGGGCGGTCGTCGGGTCTTTTGCGACAATACTTTTCAATTACGTTAGAAACCGGAAAGTTGACAAGCAAAAGGAAAAATCTCTCGCCGATAGTAAGTTAGAGAAGAAGCGCATTCGGCAAATGGAGGCCGTTAGATCTGTCCTAGGGGAAACGCTAGAAGAAATGCAGCTTATAAGTAAGCCGCATGAAGTAGACAAGCTCGTATCTTCTGAAGAAGACTTTTCGGAAATTTCTAAGACGCTTGTGCAGAAATACCGTTTTCGAGTGAAGTCGGAGTTGGCAAAAGCGGATCCATTTGTATGTGATCCTTCAGTCAGGGAAAGCTTCGACAAGATTAAAGAAGCAGTATCTGATGAATGGTACGGTGATTTCCTTTTTGTTGTCGATTTCGCGACCGAGCGAAATGATGCCGAGGGGGTCATTCGTACATTTAGCGAGTATCTAGCAAAAGTAGCGGCAATTACAAACGAGGCACTTTCTAAGGCAGTGGAAGCATTGGACTCAGATGGACTTCCATTAACTGAGCTGGAAAGCGGCCCCGAGGTTGTCGAAAAAGGTCAGACGGAAGCGCCGTTGACGGGACGGGCAAGGAACTACTCTTGCATTAATCGTCTTGTCGCTCTGTGTGGTTTCTTCATCTTTGTTATAGAGGTATGCCACATGTTTGCGTCCCCTGCGGGAAGTGCTGAACAATTCGGTAGTGGTTTCGCGGCACTTCTTGCCTTAGTCGGTTTCGCTGTGTTTCTGACTAGATCTTGTTGGATGCGGAGAGCTTCTAAATGTGGGTATCAAGTGACCGATAATCCGGACGATTATTCCCTAGAGAGAACCACGTTTTTTGCTTGGGTGCTTTTGGCTATCGTGCTGTTCATCGAAGCTTTGACCCCTATAAGTCTTAGCGATTTGGGCATAAAAACGGTGGGGGGCTGGATTATTGCTCTGGCTTTTTGGACTCCCATTGTCAATGTAATTGGTTCAGGTTGGGGAAAGTTAAAAGCAACAAAAACTAACGGAGACAAAATTGTTTGGCCGTGTAGCTGGGGGATGAATAGTGACGTGAAGCGGTGACCGACATTGTTTATGAAGCTCGGGACGCGCACCTGTGCGCCCTATTCATCAAAGCCCACGAGGGTGCTGGAGATTACGAGTACGCGCTAGACGCCGCCAAACACCTACAGGTAATACAAGCGGAGTTGCCTGCCACTTCCCCACTGGCCCGCGACGCTGGCATACTCGCTAAGTTCGTGCGTGTAGCACAGAGGAATTTGTCTCAACAATGGCCCGCAGATAATCCAGATGAACTTACAGACTTAGCCACCAGTCTCAAAGAACGGCTGGAAGGGCGGATTCTAAGGGTCGTTGCAACGATGATGGTTAGTTTAGTTTGATGCTACCGGTTTGTGTGAGGGCGTTGGTCATGACTTCGGCTGGGGTGCGCCAGTTGAGTGCTTTGCGTGGTTTGTGGTTGTGAATGTTGGCGATCATTTCTAGGTCCTCGGCGCTGTAGATGGACAGGTCGCTGTTTTTGGGAAGGTTTCTTCTGAGCCTGCCGTTGGTGTTTTCGTTGCTGCCGCGTTCCCATGGTGATCCTGGATGGCAGAAGTAGATGGGAATGTCAGTGGCCATGGTAAAAGCTTTATGACCAGCCATTTCGCTTCCTTGGTCCCAGGTAATTGATGACCAGATAGCTTTATCGATTCCTGTAACTGCCTTGTGCAGGGCTGTGAATACCTCTTTGCTGGTATGCCTTCCCGGTAGGTGGCCAAGGACAACAAATCGGCTGACGCGTTCTACTAGCGTGATTACCGCTGATTGGTTGTTTTTACCGAGGATGAGGTCGCCTTCCCAGTGGCCTGGCAAAATACGTTCACTTACCTCATCTGGCCGGTCGTCTATGAGGATCATGTCGTCGACGAAGCGTTGCTGGGCAGGTGTGCTGGAGCGGGTTTGGCGTTTCTTGCGTTTCTTTCTACCGGTCGGCAAGTCCAGGCCAAGGTCTTTGAGTCTTCCTTTGGCCTGCAGGTAAAAGGCGTCATAAATCGTTTCGTGACTAATGCGCATGTCCTTATCAGTGGGGTAGTCGATGGGCAGGCGATTAGAAATCTCCTCAGGTGACCATTGTGCCCGCAATTGTGCGCATACATAGTCCCATAGTCTTTTGTTGGCTAGTAGTTTCGGTATTTTCGGCCGCAATCTCCGCGCACAGGCCTTTAACTGGGCTGTTTCTGCACGATACGGGCCTTCCGCACTGTGGTTTCTGCGTACTTCACGCTGAATTGACGATGCACTTCGCCCTAAACGGCGCCCAATCTCACGCAGTGGCACATCTTCGCGGAGAAGATCGGCGATGATGACGCGTTCTTCGAAGCAAATGTAGCGATTGCTGATGCGTTTATACGGATCTACCCCGCTAGGTAAGGCGGGAGGGGCAAGCCTTCCGGATTCGATGACATCATGGCGTTGGCGCAGCGCTTTCATAAGTCTGTTATACGTGCTGGCGTCTTCGCCGACGGGTATGAATTCTTCTCGTTGACCCTGGGATTTGGTGAGTCCTTTTTCGAAATCTAAACGCAGTCGACGATCAATTCCTACTGCCGTGCCAGCATCACCACCAGGCAGGCTCGCCAGCCGAAGGCGTAAGTATTGCACTCTTAACTGCGTCTGGCGGACTTTCCGAGCATACTGACTTAACCGGATATGGCACCCAGCTTCCGTAGCTACGGCATACGCAGCGGTAAGATGCATCCCACATCTTTTAGCAGCTTGGCGTACCGACAGGCCGCTTCGGACTAGCTCTACAAGCTGGAAAGCCTGGCTACTGCGGCGATCAACTCGTTTGGCTTTATACACGACTGGCAATCCAAAGGCATGGCAAAAATTCAAAGCATGCCCGTAATGACAGCCAAGCTCACCAGCCGCCGAACGGACACTACGCCCACTGCCAACCAAGGCAACTAAGCCACGACGATCCGATTCAGACAACGAATGAAACGGGCCAACAACCCCAGACACAACAACACCCTCCTAAGGGAAAGTGTTGCAACGACCCTCTGAACTCAAGAAGCTACGCGCTAAAGGAAACTCCCCTAGTGCTTCTCGTCGTTGGAAGCACTAGGGGAGAAGCCACCTACGGGGGTGCGGGAGTCGTGGCTTTTTATTTTCCTTCCGTCCGACTATGCGCCGGGGGAAGCGCGCTGCGGACACCCAAAACCATACCGCCTTACAGCGCGCCCGCAACCGGAGCGAAAAATAGGACAAACAATTACCCTTTAAATGGATATAATTAGACCCATGTTGATTTCAGGTACCGCTTTCTTGCGGTTGCGCACCAACCGCTAAGGCGGTTTCCTACCCCGTAGGTTAAAAACCGCTCCGGTCCTTTAGCCGGGCGGCTATTTGTCATGCCC
>QWCB01000399.1_pt1 | contig 48636 bp, 36 predicted proteins | sample 1972511 | NCBI WGS metagenome assembly QWCB01 (sample SAMN09866719, study PRJNA288562) | Human gut metagenome isolate term5_stool, whole genome shotgun sequencing... | isolation source: gut | host: Homo sapiens | place: USA: California | reverse complement strand
TCACATCATTACCGGGCATGGTAAAAGAAATCTCTGCATTGGTCTCATTATCAAGCGTTACGCCGGTTGCCGTCCAGCCGGAAAAAGCCTTGCCAGACTCCTGCTCAGCGGTAAAGCTGACAGTGCTGCCTTCTGCGTAAAGTCCCAGCGTATCATCCTTCTTCACCTTGTAGTAATTCACAATAGATGTGTTGGGAGAGGTGACTCTGAAGTTACCAACAAACGCTTTAATGTCTGTTTGACCTGTCAATGTACCTGCTGCATTTTGATATAAATAAATTCCGCCTTTATCTTTGGTAGGCGCTGTAATAGAGCTGCCCTTCATATCGAGCGTTACGTTCAACAAGTTGGCTCCGAGGTTCGCACAACCGGAAACATCCAACGTCCCGGCAATTCTGACCGTGGCAACCTTTGTAGAAATACCAGCACCAACAAAAATACCCGTTCCGCCGCTGACAGTCAGCTTTGCATTGCTGTCCAGCGTAAGATTTCCGCCATCATCGGTTTTGATGCCCCAGCCAGAGTCAGAGGCTGTATGCAGCGTTACATCGGCACTGCCTGTGATGGTCAGTGCATTTCCGTTGGTGCAGATAACATTCTTCCAACGACTTGGATTTGTAAGATCAAGTTTGCAATCCGTGATGGTTAGCGCGCCCTGTGCGTTTAGCGCAGCCTCACCGCCTGCCGAACCGGTCAGGCTGCCGGTTCCGCTGATCTCAAGCGTACCCTTCGCATCGATCAGTGCGCCATTCTTGGAGTTGAGCGTATTTTCGTCGTTCAATACCAGGTTTGCGCCAGCAGGCAAAATAATAGCCGTATCATTGCAATGTTCCATCATTTTGTAATTAGTCAGCGTCAACGTTTTCGAGTCATAATCCCATGAATAGCCTTCTCCGGTATCGTTTGTATCCTTTCCGGTGAAATCCATAGCCGCTTTGACTGTGATAACGCCACCCTCAGTGACATTCGGCTGAATCGGCGCGTTATCGCTATTGACGATGGAGCCATTATTGGTCAGCGTACCAGATACCGTTACAGCACCCGGAAAGCTGTTCAACTTAATGGTACCGTTGTTAATCAGCGTCTTTCCTGCCGGAACTGTCAGGGATTTCGTACCATCAGCGGTCAATGTGCTGTTCTCCGGAATTGTGCCGGAAAGCTCCAGCGTTGTGCCCTGCATACTGTACTTAGTTCCCGTTACAGACACATTGCCAGAGGCGTGGAGTTTCAAAGCCGTGTCCTTCCAATTACCGTATATGCCGTAGTCAGCGCTCCCAGCGCCGCTGACTGTTAAATCACCACCCTGCGCTGCAAGAGAAACTTCAGTGCAGGAAGATGCAAGTACCGCAGTACCGCTGGTATTTGTAATGCTAAGGGACTTTCCGGCAATCGCGGTAATACTTTTCTTGCCATACACCGAACCGGTCACACTAATATTATTACCGCTCCGAAGGGAAAGTGCTCCTTCTGCGCGAATCTTGCCATTTACTGTGAGCGCACCGCTAATGTTGACATCGATGCTACTCGTATTACTCCATAAGGCGTTCTGTCCAGATGGAGCAGTTACCTCTAAAGACCCAGCTCCAGAGATCTTCAAGGGACCATCCTGCGCCCAAATCGCTCTGCCTTCGTTTGCAGTAATCTTATTTGTACCAATCAGGATAATCTCCGTGTTCGCAGGAACTTTAAGAATATTGAACTCATCGGACATAGTAACGTCGTTCAGAGTAAGTTTATTCTGTACACCATTGCTACCCGGAGTCCACGTAGCAGTACCACCACCGTTGATATTATAAATTGTTTCAACTGTCGGTGTAGAAATACAGAAATTCAGCGTAGAAAATGTCTCAGCACCCTCCGCCAGCGCCGCCGTGGGCAGCAGCGTCAGGCACAGGGCCAGCGCCATGAGACAACTCAAAATTCGTTTTTTCATAAGCATTCCTCCGTGGTTCAGAAAGGTTTTCCCGTAGGGTGACCCTACGGGAAGCGGGGGTACCCCCGCTTCGATCCTTTTCTGCCTTTATACCGTGGAGTTTAGCACTGCCACGCTCGAAATGCAATAGACCTTGCGCGAATAGCATGTGACCTTGCGTGAATAGCACATTTTTACTTGCCCTGCGGCAAAAATGATGGTATGCTACAAAAAAGACAAATCGAGAGGGAACGCTATGAAGTCAAACAGCATTTCCATTATTTCCAACCGCAGGCGCATCAACCTGTCGCCGGAGGACATTCTCTATGTTCAGCTGGTAGAGCGTCAGTCGGTCATCCATATTTCCGGCGGCAAGACCTATGAGACCTACACCACCATAGACGATCTGGAGCAGATGCTCGGCAGCGGCTTTCTCCGCGCTGACCGCGCCACGCTGGTGTCCGCCAAGGGTATCCATACCATTGGAAAGAAGATCGAACTTATCAACGGTGAGCTGTTGAGCTTCACCCGCCGGAGAAAACGGGAGCTCAAGGAACAGCTGCGCGCCGGACGGCGGCAGATCGTACAGGAGCTGGCCGGGAGCGACGCTCCTACCACGAGGGAAGAATACCAGCGGCATTATGCCAGCTATGACAGCGCCCCCTTTGCCTTTACCGACATTGAGATGGTGTTCAACGAGGAACGCGCCGCCGTGGACTGGATCTTCCGCTACGGCAACGAGGCGCTGGCAACGCTGGAAAAAACGCCGTTGGAGCAGCTCATTGGCCACGCCTTCGGCAGCATTTTCCCCAATATGGACGCCAAGTGGCTGCGGGTCTACGAGCGCACGGCGCTGTACGGCGAGATGTTGGAAATTGTGGATTTCAGCCCGGAGATTGACACGGCTCTGCGAATCATCTGCTTCCCCACCTTCAAGGGTCACTGCGGCTGTATCCTATTTGATCAGGCGGAGATCCAGACGGTGCAGACCGGGAAGTAACAGCATGAGGGGCATTGCGTTTTTTTCTCATACTTACGTTTTCCCTGAGTATAACACTTACGATTATAAGGTGAAAGCCACTATCACAGGATAAGCATCCAGTTTCTTTTTTCGCCTTTGACCCAGTTTTGACCCAGAATCCGAAAAAAGCGGGCAGGGCTGGACGGAAACAATGGAAAACTCGCCGAGCGAACGGCGGCAAAAAGCACAAATCGGAGCCGAAACGGCTCCGATTTGCCCTTGAGACTGCCTCATAACCCGGAGGCCGTAGGTTCGAGTCCTGCCTCCGCAACCAGAAAAGTCCTGAAACCGGTCGGTTTCAGGACTTTTTTCTAACCTTTTGGCAGTAATTAGAAAGCGCAAAATAACGCTTTCTAACACTTTTCTAACATATTCCGGCAAAAGGCTGTTTTTGGGCACAAAAAGCAATCATAATAGAGAAAGTAACGCTCCAAAGATCAAGATGATCTCGGGAGCGGTTTTTCGTTCAGATGACGGCGGTATATGGCCATAAGACAGGTTCAGTAGAATGCTTCTCTTTCTACTCATCCTACGTTGTGGGACATTTAATGGGAAGTGCCTGCCTACTTGGTCAGAATGTTCGGCAGCTGGGCGCGCAGGGCGGCCACGCCCTCGGCAGAGCCGAGGTCATAGCGCTCCACCATGTTCAAAACAGACTGCAAAGAGGTTTTCGGGTTGCACCATAGGTCCGGGGCGTAGCCCTTGCCCTCCACATTTTCCATACTGTAGATAAAGTGGAGCGCCTGACCGAACTGGAAGCCGATGCCGGAGTTTGGAAGCGTCCAGCCTCGCACATTTCCGACCAGCTGCGCGCCTCTCGTCGGGCCGCCGATCACAAGGCAGTTGTCAAGTGTCCTGCAATAGGTCACGATGCTCTCGCCGGCGGAGCCGGACATGCTGTCTGTCAGAAGAAGAATCGGAGTGCTGTTTTCCAGCAGCTTTCCCTGAAACAGCTCATAGTCCTTATCGCCTGTCCGGAAGGCGGCAAATTCTTCACCCAGGTCCGCGTAGGCTTGAATCCTATCGAACATAGCAGTGCCCCAGTTGGAGATAATCGTTTTCTGTTCGGGTTCTTCTCCCGTGTAGCTTTTCAGCCAGTTTTTGATAAAGTCTTCATCGCCGCCGCTGTTGGAGCGGGCATCAATGATGATGAGCTTCGCGTTTTTAAGGTCAGAACCGGTGCGGACGAACTCGTCCATTGTCTCCTCATAATTCCAGTCAAACTTGCGAATCGTTATCAAGGCAATACCGTTTGATTTCAGATAATGATAATCCGGGACCTGCGAACCGTCTTCCAGATAGGACTGGCTCAGCGACCATGTGACCGAAACCGTTTTGGTCTCAGCGCCCTTGGTCAGGGTGATTCTGTCTGCCGTATGCACAGCCGTTGCGGGACAGAACTGACGCAGGGAATAGCACACTCGGCCGCTGCCGTCAAGATACGGCTTCATTTCGACATTCGCGTTGCCGCAGGAGGTATAGTACCACTTCTCGTTTTCCCCCAGCAGATAGTACCCGCTTTCATCCCTGCCAAAGCTTTGACCGCTGTAATAGTAAAGATACTGAACGCTTTTTTCAAAGGCCGGTTCATACTGCCCGGCGATCGAGAAATGTCCGTCCCGAACGAAAAGCAGGTGCGAGTAAATGAGCGAGACGAGCTGGTCCCACTTGATCGTCTGATAGGATGCAAGCTCTGCACGGATGGCATCTTCCGCCTTTTGGAACGTCTCCTCACCGAAATAGTAGTAAGCGCCGTAGGAGTAATGCAGCGCGCGGAAGAACAGGTCCACATCCTCAAGCGCTTCCGCGCGCGTAAGAACCGCCTTGCCGGGATTGTTCAGATTTTTCAGGCCGTCGATCTCTGCCTGCGTGATCTCGACCTCGCCGCGGTGATGCTGTAAATATGCTTCAAAGCCGTCGAACGACTCTTCCCTTGCAATATCGGCGCGGCGCTTCTCGTTCACGTCCTTAAGCAGTTTTTCAAATGCGTTTTGGTAGACCGCTGTGGAACCCTTGCTCAAAACGATGGCAGTATTGCTGTCGGCATCATAGTCGACAGTAAAGCCGAGCGCATCGCCGAGGTCGCGCAGCTTAAAATAGTTGTTTCCCCCGATGTTGTAGACAGAAAGACCGTCCGCAGCCTTTCCGTCGATCAAAACGGACTGCTTGCTGACAACGGCTGTTTTGGACTGATCCCGCCCGCGCGCAAGCTCGCCGCCGACAGGGGTATATTCCTTCCCGGAAACGACCGTGACCGCATTGCTTTGCTCATCGAACGAAACGGAAAAGCGGCTGTCCGTCTTGCTCAGGAGCTGCGCAAGATCGCGCAGCTTGAAATAGTTGCTGCCGTCGATGTTGTATTTGTCACAGTCTGCATCGACGCCGTCGACCGACAGGTTTTGCGGCGAAGCCACCACATTCGCGGCGGAGGCATAAGACACGGCAATGCAAACCAGGAGCAGCGTCAAAATGATGGGCAATAGCTTTTTCATGGATGATTCTCCTCTCCCTTATCACGCTTTCGGTGCGCCGCTTTCAAAGAAGCGTTCCCCGTCAGAGCAATTTTTCACTTTAAGGGTAGCATACTCCATCATATGCTGCAACGCAAATTTTGCATAAAAGCGGTATCGCCCGTCTAAAGGCGACCGATAGCTTCATCCGCGGCCTTTCAGCCGAGCTTCTGCGCAAGGTCCTCGAGCGCGGCGGTCATCGCCTCTTCAAACGAGGGGTGCGGACGCATGGCCAGCAGGAATTGATCGACCGTCATGTGGTTGGCGAGCGCCTGCGAGACGCCGCCGATCATGTCGCTTGAATGCTCGCACATGAGCTGCGCGCCGAGAAGCTCGCGTGTTTCGGCGTGGGCGACGAACTTCATAAAGCAGCGGCCCGGGTCGGCGATGAGCGTCTTGGCGTTGTCGAACATGACGTGTTTGCCGACCTTGACGGGGATGCCCGCCTCCTTGGCCTCGGCCTCGGTGAGGCCGACGACCGCGATCTCCGGACGGCAGTAGATGCAGCTCGGCACGACGGACATGGATGTGTGATTTTCCCTTCCGTAGAGCAGATCGACGCAGGCGATGCCCTGCGCGGTCGCCACATGGGCGAGCTGAATTTTGGCCGAGACGTCGCCGATGGCGTAGATGTGGGGGATGCTCGTCTCGTAGCGCTCGTTCACGGCGATGCTGCGGCGGTTCATCTCGACAGAAATGCCATCCGCGAACAGGCCGTCGCAGTACGGGCGGCGGCCGATGGCGCAGAGCACGGCCTCGCCGGAGACGGTCTCGCTCTTTTCCTTGCAGGTGAAGTTGACGGCGATATCCTCACCCGTCTTCTCGACGCTCTGGACCATCGCGTTCGTGAAGACCTTCACGCCCTGCTTTTTGAGGATGAGCGCGAGGCTCTGGCCGAGCTCCTTGTCCATGTTGGGCAGCAGGCGGTCCATGCCTTCGATGACGGTCACTTCACAGCCGAGGTCTGCGTAAAACGTCGCAAACTCGATGCCGATGACGCCGCCGCCGATGATGACGATGGAGCGGTACAGGTGGTCGCACCCCTCAAGCAGCTCGTCGGAGGTCATCGCGAACTCAAGTCCGGGAATCGGCGGGCGGGACGGGACGGAGCCGGTGGCGATGAGAATATCGTCGCAGGTGTAGTCGTTGGCACCGCCCTCGGCATCCGTCACGCGGACAGCACCGGGTGCGGTGATGAGCGCCGTGCCGCGCAGAAAGTCGATCTTTGCGGTCTTGAAAAGCGATTCAATGCCGGAGGACAGCTTTTGCGAAATTTCGCGCTTGTAGGCAAAAATCTCCGTCATGTCGGCGCGGATATCGTCGGTGTGGATGCCGGCGTGTGCGCCGTGCTTGGCGTCGTGGAAGATCTGAGAAGAGTGCAGCAGCGTTTTCGTCGGGATGCAGCCGCGGTTTAAGCAGGTGCCGCCCGCTTCGCGCTTCTCGACGACGGCGACCTTCTTGCCGAGCTTGGCCGCATGGAGCGCGGCTTCGTAGCCGCCGGGGCCCGCGCCGATGACGATGAGTTCATAATGAGCCATAATAGTTCGTTCCTTTTTGAGAGCAATGCCGCCGACTTTTCGGCGGCATTGCGTGATGTTGAGATATGCGCTGCCTTCGTCAGGCAAACTGATAACGTAAAACCATGTTGCGCGCCGCGCCGACCTCGTCGAGACGGCGGACGGGCGTGGAGTGGGGAGCGGTGTGGAGCATCTCGGGATCGGAGTGCGCGAGTTCAAAGAGCTTGCAGTAGATGCCGCAGACCTCGTCCATGGTCTCCTTGCTCTCAGTCTCGCAGGGCTCGATCATGAGCGCCTCATGGACGATGAGCGGGAAGTACATCGTGGGCGGGTGCAGGCCAAAGTCGAGCATGCCCTTGGCAAGGTCGAGCGCGGAGACACCCGTCTCCTTGTGGAGATCGACGAGCGACATGACGAACTCGTGCATGCAGATCTCGTCATAGGCCATGGTGAAGGTATCCTTGAGCTTGACGCGCATGTAGTTCGCGTTCAGCACGGCGTTCATCGCCGCCTCGCGGATGCCGGACTTGCCGAGCGTGAGCACGTAGGTCAGCGCGCGCACGACGACGTCGAAGTTGCCGTAGAACATCTTCACGCGGCCGATGGACTTTTCGGGGGATGCAAAGCCGTACTTGCCGTCCTTTTTGACGACCAGCGGGCCGGGCATGTACTTTTTGAGGAATTCCTTGCAGCCGACCGCGCCTGCGCCGGGGCCGCCGCCGCCGTGCGGTGTGGCGAACGTCTTATGCAGGTTACTGTGGATGCAGTCAAAGCCCATGTCACCGGGACGGACGACGCCCATGACGGCGTTGAGGTTCGCGCCGTCGTAATAGCACAGGCCGCCCGCATCGTGAATGATCTTCGTGATCTCGAGGATGTTCTTGTCGAAAATACCGACGGTGTTCGGGTTCGTCAGCATCAATCCCGCGGTGTCGGGGCCGACGGCGGCGCGCAGCGCGTCGAGGTCGACGCAGCCGTCCACGCCGGACGGGATGTTGATGACCTGATAACCGCACATCGCGGCGGTCGCGGGGTTCGTGCCGTGGGCGGAGTCGGGCACGATGATCTTCGTGCGGTTAAAATCGCCGCGGTCGGTGTGATAGGCCTTGATGAGCAGAACGCCCGTGAACTCACCGTGCGCGCCCGCCGCGGGCTGGAACGTGACAGCGTCCATGCCGAAGACCTCGCCAAGCTCAGAGCCTAACGTGTGCAGCGCCTCGAGCGCGCCCTGCGCGGTCTCGATGGGCTGGAGCGGGTGGAGCTGGGTGAAGCCCGGCAGCGCCGCCATGTCCTCGTCGATCTTGGGGTTGTACTTCATCGTGCACGAGCCGAGAGGATAGAAGCCGTCGTTCGCGCCATGGATGCGCTTGCAAAGGGCGGTGTAGTGGCGGGTGAGCTCGTTTTCACTCACGTGGGGCAGGTGCAGCGCCTCGCTGCGCTCTTCGGGAAGCTGATATTCGGGGACGTCACACTCCGGCATGAGGGTCATGCCGCGGCCTTCGACGCCAAGTTCAAAAATGAGCTTCATTTACAGCACCTCCTTCACGATGGCGACAGCTTTGTCGAGCTGCGACTTGGAGACGAGCTCCGTCACGCACCAGAGAATGCCGCCCTCGACCTCTGCGCCGCCGAGGATGCCCTCTGCTTCGAGCGCGTCGAGGATCTTCCTGCGGCAGTTGGGGCATTCGACTTCGGTGACGAACTCGTGGAAGAATTCACCCTTGTACTTCAAGGTGCAGCCGATCTTTTCAAGTTCAGAGGCGAAATAGTGCGCCTTCGAGGTGCAGAGCCGCGCGCACTGCTTCATGCCCTTTTCGCCCATCGCGGCCATGTAGACACCGGCGGCGAAGGCGCATAGCGCCTGGTTGGAGCAGATGTTGGAGCTGGCCTTTTCGCGGCGGATGTGCTGCTCGCGCGCGGACAGCGTCAGCACGTAGCCAATCTCGCCGTCCACATCCTTCGTCTGGCCGACGATGCGGCCGGGGAGCTTTCTCGTCATGGCGGATGTCGTGGCCATGAAGCCGAGGAACGGGCCGCCGAACGCCGTGTCGAGGCCGAGGGGCTGACCGTCGCCGACGGCGACGTCCGCACCCATCGCGCGCGGCGTGGGCAGGATGGCGCAGGCGATGGGGTTCACGCCCATGACGAACTTTGCGCCCGCGGCGTGGACGATCTCACCGGCCGCCTTCGCGTCTTCGATCTGGCCGAAGTAGTTCGGCTGCTGGAGGTAGAAGCACGCGGCGTCATCGCCGATCGCTTCCTTGAGCGCGTCGAGATCAGTTCTGCCGTCCTTTGCGGGGACGACGAAAAGCTCGGTATTTGAGGCGAAGCAGTAGGTCTTCATGACCTCGATGACCTGCGGATGGGCGCAGGCGGAGACGTAAGCCTTCGTGCGCTTGCGGTCCTTGCACATGGGAATCGTCTCGGCCGCGGCGGTCGCGCCGTCGTAGTGCGAGGCGTTGGAGACGTCCATGCCGGTCAGCTCGCAGATCATCGTCTGGAATTCAAACGTACCCTGCAGAACACCCTGGCTGATCTCCGCCTGATAGGGGGTGTAGCAGGTGACAAGCTCTTCGCGGGAGGTGACGGATTTGACGACCGACGGGATGAAGTGGCGGTAGGCGCCCGCGCCGCGAAGAACGGTCTTGAAGACCTTGTTCTTTTCGGCCATGGCGGTGACGGCTTCGCGCACCTCAAGCTCGCTTAAGCCCTCGGGGATGTTCAGCCCGCCGCTCTGCAGAAGCATCTCCTGCGGGACGGCCTTGTACAGCCCTTCCAGGCTGTCGACCCCGATGGCGGCGAGCATTTCTTCCCGTTCCGCAGCCGTGGTGGGAACGTAAGAGCCCATCTCAGCCCTCCTGCGCGCAGTGCGCTTCGTAAGCGGCGGCGTCAAGCAGCGCCTCAGTGTCGGTCACGGGGGAGACCTTGATGATCCATGCGCCGTAGGGGTCGGAGTTCAGCGTCTCGGGCGCGTCGGCCAGCGCTTCGTTGACCTCGCAGATCGTGCCGCTGACGGGGCAGACCACGTCGGAGACCGCCTTGACGGACTCGACATCGCCGAAGCTCTCGCCGGCGGTGACGCTGTCGCCCTCGGCGGGCAGGTTGATAAAGACCACATCGCCCAACGCATCCTGGGCAAAATCAGAAATGCCGATCACGGCGACGTCGCCGTCCATCTTGACCCACTCGTGGGACTTGGAATACTTCAGCTCAGCAGGGATGTTCATGGTAATTTCCTCCTCAAAATCGTTTTCAATGAATGTTGGTTGTTATTTACGGCCAAATGGTTTCCGAATATTCGGTCAAAAATCTCTATTTCAGCGTTCGAGCTTGTAGAACGGCATCGGCACGATCTCGAGCTCGACCATGCGGCCGCGCACGTCGGCGTTGAGGTGCTTGCCGATCTCGATATCTTGGGCGGGGATGTAGCCCATCGCGACGCCGCAGCCGATATAGGGCGCGAACGTGCCGGAGGATGCCCAGCCGATCTTTTCTCCGCCCATCGTGTAGAGGTCGCAGTGCTCGCGCACGATGCCGCGGCCGACGACCTTCATGCCGATGCGCTTCATTTTCGGCGCGCCGAGCGCGACAAGCGCGTCGCGGCCGATGAAGTCCTTGCCCGTGAGCTTGCACGGAAGTCCCGCCATCTTCGGCGTGATCTCGTCGTTCATCTCGTGGCCGTAGAGCGGCATCGAAGCCTCTAAGCGCAGCGTGTCGCGCGCGCCGAGGCCGCAGGGGATCAACCCCTCGGGCTCGCCCGCCTTCAGAAGCGCTTTCCACAGGTCGACGGTGTCCTCGGCCTTGCAGTAGATCTCAAAGCCGTATTCACCGGTGTAGCCCGTCTGGGAGACGAGGGCGCGGATCGTGCGCTCGCCGAGGTTCAGGGGCACGTCTTCGGTGAAGGTGTAGTACTTGGCGGGGATGCACTGCTCGTCGCAGAGCTTTTTGAGAATGTCGCCGGACTTGGGGCCCTGCAGGGCGATCTGGCCCCAGTCGTTGCCCTCGTCGCGGTAGTCGACGTCGCCGGAGAGATGGCTCTCGACCCAGGCGGCGTCCTTTTCGCGGTTGCCCGCGTTGACGACGAGCCAGTAATTGTCCGCTGCGCAGCGGTAGACGATGAAGTCGTCGATGATGCCGCCATTGTCGTTGCAGAACATCGAGTACTTGATCTCGCCGTCTTTCATGTTCGAAATGTCGGCGGTGATGATCTTCTGGACGTTGGCGACGGCGTCAGGGCCCTTGAGGCGAAGCTCGCCCATGTGGGAAACGTCGAACAGACCGGCCTTTTCACGAACGGCCATGTGCTCGGCAATCACGCCGGTGGGATACTGCACGGGCATCAGGAAGCCGCCGAATTCGACGATCTTGCCGCCCATGTCCACATGCGTTTGGTAAAGTGGGGTCTTCTTTTCCATAGTGCGCATCCTCCGAAAACAATAATTTTAATGAATATTATAAAAATTATTAAAATTAAGCATCAAAAAAGAGACACAAAACTCCCTTTTGAGCTTTGTGCCTCCGTTGATCACCTGAGAGATTCCCCGCCCGAGTCATCGCGGCAGGTTGCACCTTCGGCGTGCGTAAACGCACTTTTCGGAGCGTCGTCCGAGTTCGGCCCTTTTGCCTGAGAGCTTCTGCGTTCCCCTTCGGCGCCGCGGCAGAATATTCCGCGGTCTCTCCCGAACTCATCATCCGATCGGTTGATTCATTTTGCTTTTTAAAGCTAACATAAGAATTGGCCTTTGTCAAGAAAGAAAAAATAATATTTTGTTAAAATATTTCAAGCGGAAATTCGGCAAACCGAAAACTGCCGAAACGGGTCAAAATTTGAAAGCATCCCGTTGTTATGACTGCGTTGCCGGCCAGGTTCCATTTCGCTTCGGCATAGCTTTATTTGTATTTCGCATTTGCATTTTGCCTAAAGCGGCGGCGGAGAAGTGATGGGGCGTCTATTTTCTTCGACGAAATCCGTCCTGCGCGGACAAAATTGTATTGACAACGGCGGAGGATGGGTCTATTGTACACACATCATTCGTCAAATGCTTTGAGCAGGACACGACTTCCCCGGATCACCGCTTTCAGAGAGCCGTTGGTGGTGCAAAACGGCAGCAAGGAACGGGCAGGCCATCCCCTGTGAGCAGCCGCGGTGAAAGGCGCAAACGCCGAGTAATCGCAGCCGGTCCCCCACCGTTAACAGGGTGCGCTCTCCGATCCATTCGGGCAGCGGTCGAGCGGCCGGTTTTTCGGCAAGCAAAGTGGTAACGCGGAAGTTGAGATCTGCGGCGGATATCGCCGCGGTATTGGCCTTCGTCTTTGCGATGGGTTTTCGTTGTGGAAAATCCGCAGCAGAGGCGGGGCTTTTCTTTTTGCTCCCGGCATTGACGAAGAACACAGCTTTTTTAGGAAAGAAAGGGAAATCACATGAACACACTCGTCATCGTGCTGATTGCGGCGGTCGTCCTCGTCGCTGCCTACGCACTCTATGGGCGCTGGCTCGCCAAAACCTGGGGCATCGACCCCAAGGCGCAGACGCCCGCCGTCAAGTATAACGACGGCAAGGACTTTGTCCCCACCAACGGCTGGACCGTCTTCAGCCATCAGTTTTCCTCCATCGCGGGCGCGGGCCCTGTCACCGGCGCGATCCAGGCCGCCGCGTTCGGCTGGCTGCCGGTGCTGCTGTGGGTGCTGCTCGGCGGCGTCTTCTTCGGCGCTGTGACGGACTTCGGCGCGCTGTACGCCTCCGTCAAAAACGACGGCAAGTCCATGGGCATGCTGATCGAAAAGTACATCGGCAAGCTCGGCCGCAAGCTGTTTCTGCTGTTCTGCTGGCTGTTCTGCCTGATCGTCATCGCGGCGTTCGCCGACATGGTCGCCGGCACGTTCAACGCCTACACCGTGGTCGACGGCGTGACGCAGCTTGCTGACGCCGCGCAGACCAACGGCGCAGCCGGTATGGTGTCCATCATGTTCATGGTGTTCGCCGTCGTCTTCGGCCTTGTGCAGAAGAAGCTGAACCTCTCGGGCTGGAAGGAAGCCGCGCTCGGCATCCTCTGCATCGTTGCCTCGTTCGCCGTCGGCATGAACTGCCCACTCATCTTCGGCAAGGCGACTTGGAGCTACATCACGTTCGTCTACATCTTCTTCGCCGCCGTTCTCCCGATGTGGCTTTTGAAGCAGCCGCGCGACTACATGACCACCTTCATGTTCATCTGCATGATCGCGGGCGCGGTCGTCGGCCTTCTCGTTGCGCATCCGACGATGAACCTCCCTGTCTTCACGGGCTTCAACAATGAAAAGCTCGGCACGATGTTCCCCATCCTGTTCGTCACCGTCGCCTGCGGCGCGGTGTCCGGCTTCCACAGCCTCGTCTCCTCCGGCACGTCGTCCAAGACGGTCGAAAACGAGAAGGACATGCTCAAGGTCGGCTACGGCGCGATGATCCTCGAGAGCCTGCTTGCCGTGCTCGCACTCTGCGTGGCCGGTGCGGCCGCCGCGGCGGACGGCACTCCCGCCGTCGGTACCCCGTTCCAGATCTTCAGCCGCGGCGTTGCGGGCTTCTTCGAGATGTTCGGCGTGCCGAACTACGCCGCCACGGTCTTTATGACGATGTGCGTCTCCGCCCTCGCCCTCACGAGCCTTGACGCCGTCGCGCGTATCGCGCGCATGAGCTTCCAGGAGCTTTTCAGCGTGGACGACATGGCCCACGCCGAGCCCTGGCGCAAGCTCCTGTGCAACACGTATTTCTCCACGGTGCTGACGCTCGTGCTCGGCTACGTGCTCACGAAGATCGGCTACTCCAACATCTGGCCGCTGTTCGGCTCGGCGAACCAGCTGCTCTCCGCGCTCGTGCTCATCACGCTGTGCGTCTTCCTCAAAGTCACGGGCCGCAGCAACAAGATGCTCTTCCCGCCGCTCGTCATCATGCTCTGCGTCACGTTCACGGCGCTCGTGCAGCGCCTGATGGCCATGGTGAGCGCCATCCAAAATGCCGCTGCCGTCACCATCCCCGCGGGCGAGACGACCTGGGGCGCGGTGTTTATCGCCAACGGCTTGCAGCTCATCATCGCGGTGCTGCTCATCGTGCTCGGCGCGACCATCGTCGTGAACTCGATGAGAAGCTACGTCGCCAGCAAGCACAACAGCGAGGCCAAGGTTTAATTTTGAAAAATGTGCAAAAAAAGGAGGCTTCCCGTCGGGAAGCCTCCTTTTTTTGCTTTATTACCAGCTTGCGACCGTGCCGTCGCATCTCGGTTCGGTGCCCGCGGCGTAAACGCCGTTTTCGCACTTCCAGATGATCTCGCCGCGGCCCATGGCCGTGCGGTCGTCGACGATCTCGACCTCGTGCCCCATTGCTCGCAGCTGCTCGGCGATCGCCTCGCCCGCCTCGCGCTCGATCTGGAGCTTTTTGCCGCCGATCCACTGGATGCGCGGCGCGTCGAGCGCCTCCTGCGGGTTCATGGCGTAATCGATGGTGCTCGTCAGCACCTCGACCTGCCCCTGCGGCTGCATGAACGCGCCCATCACGCCGAACGGGCCGACGGCCTCGCCGTCCTTGAGCAGAAAGCCCGGGATGATCGTGTGGTAGGACTTCTTTCCGCCCTCCAAATAGTTATCGCTCTTCGGGTCGAGGGAGAAGTTCGCGCCGCGGTCCTGAAGCGAGATGCCCGTGCCGGGGATGGCGATGCCCGCGCCAAAGCCGCAGTAGTTGCTTTGGATAAGCGAGACCATGTTGCCCTCTGCGTCCGCGGTGCAGAGGTAGATCGTGCCGCCGCAGTGCGGGTCGCCCGCTTTGGGCTCGAGCGCCTTGTCTGAGATGAGTGCGCGGCGGGCGGCAAGATAGTCGGGCGAGAGCAGCTCGCTGACCTTTGTTTTCATATAGCGCGGGTCGGCGACGTAGGTCTTCGTGTCGGCAAAGGCGAGCTTGATGGCCTCCATGACCTTGTGATAGTAATCCGCATCCTCGCGCTTTTCGGGCAGCGTCAGCCCGTTGAGCATGCCGAGTGCCATCAGCACCGTGATGCCGTGGCCGTTGGGCGGGATCTCGCAGACGGTGTAGCCGCGGTAGTCCTGCGTGATGGGCTCGACCCATTCGGGGTGGTAGTTTTTGAAGTCGTCCTCGCAGAAGTAGCCGCCCGTGGCGCGCGAATGGGCGACGATCCTTTCCATCAGCTCACCGCGATAGTAGCTCTCGCAGTTCGTCTCGACGAGGGAGCGCATCGTGTCGGCATAGGCGGGGAAACGGAAGACATCGCCCGCGCGGTACGGCGAGCCGTCCGGCTTCATAAAGCTCTTCCACCAGTATTCATAGGGGGCGGGGTCCTGCGCCATGACCCTGGCGATGCGCCTGCTGTCGTGCGCCCAGAGCTTGCCGACATTGACGGGCACGGCATAGCCGTTTTCGGCGTAGGAAATGGCGGGGGCGAAGAGCTCGGAGAGCGGCTTTGTGCCAAAGCGTCTGTTCAGCGCGGCCCAGCCCGTGGGCGCGCCCGGGACCATCGTGGGGATCCAGCCTTCCTCGGGCACCTCGGAAAAGCCTTTTGCGCGAACCTCGTCCGCGCTCAGTGCCATCGGCGCAACGCCGCTGGCGTTCAAGCCGTAGAGCTTTTTCTCCTTCTCGATCCACACGAGCGCGAAACAGTCGGACCCAAGGCCGTTGCCCGTCGGCTCGAGCAGCGGCATCGCGCCGGCCATGGCGACGGCGGCATCGACGGCGTTGCCGCCATTTTTCAGCACGTCGAGGCCGACCTGTGCGCCGAGGGGAACGGACGTGCAGCACACGCCGTTTTTGGCGTAGACCACGTTGCGGCGGGAAGAATATCGGTAAGTTAACGGATCGAAATTCGGCATGATCGTTCTCACTTTCGTCGTTTTTTCCCAGTATAGCGGTCCGCGCGCAAAAGCGCAAGAAAAAAGCGCTGTGCGGCGCGGCGGCGGGAAAAGTCTGCGCGAGCAATGCGGAAAACTGAATATTCACCCGATAAGAGATTGAACATTTTGCGTTTTCCCGCTTGACAATCTGAAAAACTGTATTATAATACAATCAATCTGATATGAAATGCCTCCTTTGGCACCGGCCGGGGAGAAAAGGCATCCATGACTGAGCCGTAGGTATTCCGGGCGACCGGATAAGGCTGGGTCGTGGGTGCTGTTACTTTTTTATAGAGAAAAGGAGAACGATATGAACATCAAGCCCTTTGCTGTGGAAGAATGGATGAACGAGTACGAGGTGGGTGCGCTATACAACATCGCCGAGACCTGCGTTGACTCCGTTTCGCTCGACGAGCTTTTCGAGCTCACGGGCGAGAACAAGGAGGACTTTTTGAAGGACTTCTGTGCCCAGCGCTTGACCTATGGCAATATCTGGGGCAGTGAGGCGCTGCGCAGCGGCATTTCCAAGCTCTATCACACGATCAAGGCCGATGAGGTCGTGCTCACGCACGGCGCGGCAGGCGCGAACCATCATGTATTCTGCTCGCTCATTTCCGCGGGCGACCGCGTGGTCAGCATTATGCCGACCTATCAGCAGCTCTACTCCATCCCCGAGGCCATCGGCGCGGACGTCGCCATCATGCACTTAAAGCAGGAAAACGACTATCTCCCCGACCTGAATGAGCTCAAGAGCCTCGTCACGCCCGAGACGAAAATGATCTGCATCAACAACCCCAACAACCCCACCGGCGCGCTGATGAGTAAGGAGCTGCTGGGGAGCATCGTGGAGATCGCCCGCGGCGTGGGCGCGTACATCCTCTGTGACGAGGTCTACCGCCACCTGACGCAGGAGGACGAGTGGTGCGAGTCCATCGTCGACCTCTATGAAAAGGGCATCTCGGTCAGCAGCATGTCCAAGGTCTTCTCGCTCGCGGGCCTTCGCATGGGCTGGATCGCCACGCACGATGAAGCGGCGCGCAAGGCGTTCCTGTCGCATCGCGACTACAATTTAATTAGCTGCGGCATGTTCGACGATGCGATCGCGTCCATCGCCCTGCGCCACAGCGACGTGATGCTCAAGCGCAATCAGCGCATCGTGCGCGAGAACCTCGCCATCCTCGATGACTGGATCAAGGAAAATCCGCACTTTTTCTACACCAAGCCCAAAGCCGGTACGACCGCGCTCGTTTACTACGATTTCGATATCCCCTCCTACGAGTTTTGCAAGCGCATGTACCACGAGACCGGTGCGTTCGTCACGCCGGGCGACTGCTTCGAGCAGCCCCACAGCATGCGCGTCGGCTACGCCTGCGACGTCAACACGCTCAGAGACGGCCTTGCCGCGGTGACGAAGTTTGCCGCGACGCTGTGAGCGGCGAAAACACGCGATAAATGAAAGAAATCCGTCCGGTCATCGACCGGACGGATTTTTGACTTGTAAGGGGTTCACGCCTTGGCCCTGTTCCCGCGCATGAAGTGCAGAATAAGGCCGATGGCCGCGCCGATAAGCGTCGGGCAGATCCAGCCGAGGCCGAGGTCGGCAAACGGTAGGTACTGCTGACCGAACGCCTTGATGGCCGGACCGTGGATGGCGTTGAACACGCTCTCGGGCAGCGCGATGATCAGATCGTAAACGGCAGCGATGAGTGTGAAGCCGATCGTCCAGCAGTACACCGTGCGGTCGTGGCCGAAGAATTTACCGAGCAGCGCCAGCGCAATGAGCGCGATGGAGAGCGGATAGAGGAACATCAGCACCGGCAGCGAATAGCTGATGATGGCGCTGAGGCCGAGGTTCGCAAACAGCAGCGACACGAGGCTGAAAATGATTGCCCAGATGCGGTACTTTGGCCCGTCGGGGAAGAGCGCGCTGAACGTCTCGGCGCAGCTCGTGATGAGACCGACGGCGGTCTTGAGGCACGCGAGCGTCACCGTGGCGGCGAGGATGAAGAGACCGGCGGAGCCGAGGTAGTGCTGTGCGATCTGCGCGAGCGCCGTGCCGCCGTTCTCGCTGGCTTCAAGCACGCCGCGGCTCTGCGTGCCGGCGATCGTGACGGCGATGTAGATGAACGCCATCAGAAGGCTGCTGAAAATGCCCGCGCGGACGGTGCTCCCCGCCACAGCGGTGGGATCGTCCACGCCGAGGTCGCGGATGACCTGCACGACGATGATGCCGAAGGCAAGACTCGCCAGCGCGTCCATGGTGTTGTACCCTTCGAGGAAACCAGCGAAAAACGGCTGGGACGCGTAGTCGCCGAGCGGCTCGACATCCGCGATGGCCGCACTCGGAGAGAGGAGCGCGACGACGACCAGAATGCCGAGGAAGACGAGAAAGCAGGGGTTCAGAATTTTGCCGACCCAGGTCAGGATCTTGCCCGGGCGCAGTGCGAAAAAGAGCGCCGCGGCGAAAAACGCTGCCGAGAAGAGCAGCAGGTACAGTGTGTTACTGCCATTTTGCGGAAGCACCTGCTCAAGTCCCACGGTGAATGACGTCGTCGCGCAGCGGGGAATGGCGAAAAACGGCCCAATGGTCAGATACAGCGCGCAGGTGAAGAACATCGCGTAGGGGCGGTTGACCTTGCTGCTCAGGTCAAAAAGACCGTTGGAGCGGCTGATGCCGAGCGCGGCCACGCCGAGCAGCGGCAGGCCCACGCCCGTGATGAGAAGCCCCAGAATGGCCTGCCAAACGTTGGAACCGGCCATCTGGCCGAGGTGCACGGGGAAAATAAGGTTACCTGCGCCGAAAAACAGGCCGAAGAGCATGCTGGCAACATAGGTGTATTCCTTGGCGGTGAGCTTGCGTTTCATGGTAAAAAATTTCCTTTCTTGGCGATGGGGCAAAAATGCCCCGTCCTGAATGATTTGGGTAACAAAAAAACCGGTCTGTTCCCGCGCTCTGACATTGCAAGGGGATACTCCCATGCTTGTGGAACATTCCACAAGTGCTTTGCCAGATCAATGGAGCATACCGGATCCATGCTGCCGATCATTGCAGGCAGCGAATCAAACCGAGCCTTGGAAAATGAGGTCGATCAAACCGCTGCCGACTGCTTCGACGACATAGATTCGGACGAATGCCCCTCTACGCCAACGATCAGTCGCCAGCTTACTCCAAAATTGACATTTTTGGACGTAACCATGGTGTTCAAACGATCGCCTCCTTTGCTGCGGAAATTGGCCTCATTATACCATGCCATTACATTTTGTCAAGTATCAATGAGAAAATGATATGTTAAAATCGGAAGCGAAAAATTGGGCCGATGGATGAAGCTTCATTCGGGCCACGCAAAGAAGCATGCGGCGCGATAATGCGCCACCTTGCGGTAAAGGCGCGAAAAAGGCGCGAAAATAGACTGCTTTCGCACCTTTTCGGTAAATAAAAAGATCAGAACACAACGACGAGCAGCATCTTGAACTGCTCCTGACCGTACACCGCGTGCGGATGGCGCGCGGGCATGACGATGCTCTCACCCTCGTGCAGGATGTGCTCGACGCCGTCGATCGTGATCCGACCCACGCCGTCGAGGCAGGTGACCATCGCGTCGCCGCCGGATTCGTGGGTGCTGATCTCCTCACCCTTGTCAAACGAGAAGAGCGTGACGCTCACGTGCTCGTTCTGCGCCAGCGTGCGGCTGACGACCTGACCGGACTGATAGGCGACCTGATCGCGCAGGGTCAGAACCTCTGCCTTGCTGATATTTTTCATACCGTCCATGATAGTTTTCCTCCTGTTGAAACGCGCGGCGTTTACCGCCGCGCGTGATATGACTTTCTTATCATGCCCTTTTTGCGGAAAAAGGCAACGATTATTTTGCTTTGTGCGCCAGCACACAGTACCACTCGCTGTTTTCGATGTCGAACGCGCCGAACTGCACGGGGAAAGCCTTGACCTGAATGTCCTGATAGCCGAGCTGCATGAGCTTGTCGAGCAGTAATTTCTGCGGCACGGGGTGGTAGTGCTCCTCAAAACGCTCTTTTTGGAAGATTTTGTTATCGCGCTCAAAGGTGTAGACAAGATTGAAGACAATGGAGCCGTCGGATAAATGGTCCCAGACCTGCATGAGGTTCACGCGGTCGCCGTTTGGCAGAAAGGCGGGATTGTAGCAGTAAAAACGCTTTTTCTGCCCCACGATACGGTCCCAGTTGCGAAGGTCGAAGTAGAGGCAGCCTCCGGGCTCCACGAGCGCGTCCATCTGCTCCAAAACGCCGGTGATCTCGTTGTTTGTCACGTAGGCAAGCGAGTTGCCGGTGCTCATCACGCAGTCGAAGCTGCGGTCAAAATGAGACGTCAGGTCGCGGAAATCGCTCTGCCGCAGGTCGATGGCGATGCCACGCTCGTCCGCCTTTTTGCGGCAGCGCGCGAGCATGCTGCCGCTCAAATCGGAGCCGTACAGCGAGACGCCGAGCTGCCCGAGCGGCAGCGTGAGCGAGCCCGTCCCGATGCTCACATCGAGCGCCGAGCGAATGGGCCTGCCGTCGAAAACGGTCTGCCAGTGGGAGAGGGTCTGTGCATCCTTTTTCGGGGAGTCGAAGAGGTCGTAGATGTCGGTGCGGTCGTAGACGCTGGCCATAGTGAATGTTCCTCCTGACAAAATATTGGATCGCGCCCTGCGCTCAGCGCTTTTTGCGCTGGGACGAGGACGGAATGCCCATTTCCGCGCGGTACTTGGCGACGGCGCGGCGGCTGACCTCGATGCCGAGAGCCGAGAGCGCCAGACGAAGCGCCTCGTCCGAGAGCGGCGCGGCCGGGTCCTCTGCGCGAATGAGGCTTTGCAGCCGCTGCTTGACCGCGTGGGACGAGACTGCCGCGTCGGGGCGGATCGCCGTGGTGAAAAAGCTGCGCACGGGGATGATCCTGCCCTGGAACTGAATGTATTTATTCTGCGCCGCACGGCTCACGGTGGAGGTGCTGACGCCCATTTTTTCGGAAAGCTGCTGCATCGTCACGGGCAGCAGTGCCTCGCCGCCACAGAAAAAGCCGTGCTGCTCGCGCCCGATGAGCGTGAGCATCTGTACGAGCGTGTCGCAGCGGGTGTGGACGCCCTTGATGAGGGCCTGTGCTTCGGAGAGCTTTTCTTTCACGTAGCGCTGGACCTCGGGGTCGTCGCTCGTGTTCATCAGCGCGGCGTATTCGGCGTTGACGGACAGGCGCGGCAGAATGCGCTCGTTGAGCTCGATGACGAGCTGGCCCTGCTGCACGGAAAATTCCGCGTCGGGGGCGACATAGGCGATCTGCTCGCTGCCGGCAAAGCTGCGCGAGGGGATCGGGTTAAGCGCGAGTATCTTGGCCGCAGCGGCCCTGGCTTCACCGACGCTGACGCCGAGCAGGGCGGCGAGGCCGGAAAAGTTGCGCTTGCCGAGCATTTCGAGCCCATCGCGCGCGATCTTCAGCGCCAGCGGGTCGAGCGAGCGGCCCTGCGCGAGCTGGAGCGTCAGGCATTCCGACAGGTTCCGCGCGCCGACGCCCGGCGGGTCGAGCATCTGCACGGCAAACAGCGCCTGCTCGAGCGAGAAGAGCGGGATGTCGAATTCGCGGGACAGCTCCTCAAGCGGGCAGTCAAGATAGCCGCGCTCGTCGAGGCAGTCGATCAAAAAGCGGCACAGGCGCAGAAGCTCGTCGTCGACGAGCTTCATCTGCCCGATCTGCTCGGTCAGGTGGTCGCGGAACGTTTTTTCGCGCGTCAAAAAGGCGGTGAAGTCCTGCACATCCTCCATACCGGAGGAGGTGACGCCGCGCCACGAGTCCGTCTCGCGAACCTCGAGCGGTTCACGCTCGGCGGGAGCGGCCTCGCTGGGGAGCTCGGTCTCGTAATAGGTGGGGGACTGTACGTCGAGCAGCGGGTTTGAGAGCGCGACTTCCTGCACGTATTCGGTAAGCTCCGGCGCGGAGAGCTGCAAACAGTCGAGCGACTGGCGCATCGTCTGCGTCAGCACGAGCTTTTGGCTCAGCGTCTGCCTCTGTTCAAGCTGCACGATAGATTCCCTCCCCAAATGATGCTCATTCAATAAATTAAAGTATAGCAGTTTTCGCCTTTCTTCGCAACACACAGATGCGCGGGAATGGCCCCAAAAAAGCAAGGGGGCATTCAGATCGCGCAAAAAAGCAAGGCGGCCCAAGGCCGACTCCGCATAAGAAAACATGCGGTTTTGCCTGCGCCTTTTTGGCTGAAATACAACCGAAAAAAACTCCCCATACGCCAGTATGGGGAGTTTTTTTAGCTGATTTCATCTCAAAAATTCATTGGCAAAACTGCTTTGCACCGAAAAAGAGCAAATTTTGTGCGGAGCTGAGGCGCGACGGCGCAGGCATGATGACGCATGGAAAGACGGCGCAACGAAGGAGTCCGTGCAAAATTTGCCTTTTACGGCGCATGTTTTCTTATGCGGAGTCGGCCAAAGCCGCCCTGCTTGGTGCAAAGGGAATGTTGTGTTACGGCAGCGGGATCTCCTTGCTGTCGAAGAGCGTCTTGAGCTCGATTGAGGTGCGCGAGTCGCCGAACTTCTTGATGAGGGAGAGAAGCTGGTCGAGCTGCTGCGTGTCGCGCACGGCGAAGCGGAGCAGCGCGTTGAACTCACCCACCATGTGATAGTGGCTGATGATGGCGCTCTGCGAGGCGCAGAAATCGCAGAATTTGTCATACTTGTCCGGCTCGAGCGCAACAGAGATAAAGCCCGTGATGTTACAGTCGAGCTTCGTGCGGTCGATGTCGATGTGATAGCCGCGGATCACGCCGCTTTCCTCCATCCGGCGAATGCGTTCCGACACGGCGGGCGGCGTCAGCCCCACAAGGTCTCCCATGCGGCGCAGCGTGCAACGGCTGTCGTCCTGGAGGAGGTTGAGGATTTGGTAGTCAGTCCGATCCATCATGTTCTCCCTCTACCGTTCTCTCACACGATCTCGCCGCGCTTGATGACGGTTTTTGCAAGATTGCTGCCAACGCGGTAGCAGATGTAGTCGAGGTCGGGCGCGTCCCAGATGACAAGGTCGCCCATCTTGCCCTCTTCGACAGAGCCGACCTTGTCGGCAAGGTCGATCGCCGCGGCGCCGTTGAGCGTGACAGCCGTGAGGACCTCCTCCGGCGTCAGCTTGTACTTGAGGCAGCCGAGGTTGATGACAAACTGCATGTTCAGGCACGGGCAGGAGCCAGGGTTGAAGTCCGTCGCCATTGCAACGGGCACGCCAGCTTTGACCATGTCGCGCGCGGGCGCGAACACCGCGCCGAGGTTGAAACTCGTCGCGGGCAGCAGGCATGCGATGACGCCGCCCTTGGCCATGGAGGCAATGCCCTCCGGCGGGCAGACGATCAGGTGCTCAGCCGAGATCGCGCCGATCTCACCGGCGAGCTGGCTGCCGCCGATGGCCTCGATCTCGTCGGCGTGGATCTTGGGACGCAGGCCATACTTGAGACCCGCTTCGAGCACCTGACGGGACTCTTCGACGGTGAAGGTGTCGGCCTCGCAGAAGACGTCGCAGAACTTGGCGATGCCCTGCTCCTTGACCTTGGGCATCATCTCCTCGCACACAAGGCGGACGTACTCTTCGCGGTTGGACTTATATTCCGCGGGGACAAGGTGCGCGCCCATGAAGGTCGCGACGAGGTCCATGCGGTGGTGATCGTTGAGGTCCTTGATGACCTCGAGCGCCTTGAGCTCATGCTCGGTGGCAAGGCCGTAGCCGCTCTTGGCCTCGACCGTGGTGGTGCCGAAGCCCATCATCTCGTCGAGCGCCTTGGAGGCCTTGGCGGCGAGCTCCTGCTCGCTGGCCTGACGGGTGGCGTTCGTCGTGGACTGGATGCCGCCGCCCGCGTTCTGAATGTCGAGATAGCTTGCGCCGTGGAGCTTAAGACCCAGCTCGTTCTGGCGCCAGCCGCCGAAGATGAGGTGGGTGTGGGCGTCGACAAGGCCGGGGGTGACGAGGTGGCCCTCCGCGTCGACGACTTCCGCGCCCTCGACGGCGGGAACCGCGCCGGTACCGACGGAGTCGATGATGCCGTCCTCGATGAGCACCCACGCATTCTTTAAGAATTTGATCTTGCCCTGCTCCTCGCCGCGATGGGCGGATCTGCCCTCCGGCGTCGCCAGCAGGCCGATGTTTTTGACCAGTAACTTTTTCATAGTAAATGTTGTCCTTTCTCACTGTTGGAAAGAGCATTCTGTTCGATGGCTTGTCAAAAAAGCCTCGCAGAGTTTTACCCGCAAGGGGTACGCGGCATCCGCAAGGCGGCAGAGCCGCCAGCGGCTGCCCAGGCCGCCCGCAGGCGGCAAATAATTTTGATCGTTTTCTGCCGCGACATGTGCGTGGCAGAAAACACTTTGCGCGGAGTGAGTGTCGAATTGTCCGCTTTCAGCGGACAACCGAGGCACAGAACGCAGCGAACCCTTCTCGGGAAAGTGGCTCTGCCGCTTTTCCGACACTCTTAGGGTGTATCCAGCTCAAAAAAGGGGCATATTTCTATGCCCCTTTTTTGAAGTAAATTTTAGTGCATGTATTCCTTCACGGCCTTCTCGCAGAGCTCTTCGTCCGCGACGTAAGGCATGGTGATGTGATCCTGACCCTCGTACATCTTGTTGTACTCGGCGACAGTGGTCATGGCGTTCTCGTTGCGCGCCCAGCTGCGGCGGGCAACGCCGACCATGGTATCCCAAGGCATGGACATGCGCAGGATGGTGTCGACACGCTCGGAGCCGTCGAGAACCATACCGAAGCCGCCGTTGATGGCGCGGCCGATGCCCGTACCACCGCCGTTGTGCAGGGCGATGTAGCTCATGCCGCGGGCAGCGTTACCAGCGTAGCACTGGGTCGCCATCTCGGCCATAATGTTGGAACCGTCCTTGATGTTGGAGGTCTCACGGAAGGGCGCATCGGTACCACCGGTGTCGTGATGGTCACGGCCAAGGATGACGGGGCCGATCTCACCGTTGCGGACCATCTCGTTGAACTTGAGCGCGAGGTTCATGCGGCCCATGGCATCCTGATAGAGGATACGGCACTGGGTGCCGACGACCAGCTTGTTCTTCTCGGCATCGCGGACCCAGACATAGTTGTCGTAGTCCTGATAGCGGCGGTTGTGGGCCTTGATGTACTCGGCGGCAGCCACGTCGGTCTTGTGCAGATCCTCGGGGTTGCGGCTCAGGCAGCACCAACGGAACGGGCCGTAGCCGAAGTCGAACAGGCAGGGACCAAGGATATCTTCGACGTAGGAGGGGAAGATGAAGCCGTCGAGGTCGTTCTCGCCGTTCTTGCAGATGCTCTTCACACCGGAGTCGTAAACAGCCTTGAGGAAGCTGTTGCCGTAGTCGAAGAAGTAGGTGCCGCGCTCGTGGAACTTGCAGATCATCTCATAGTGATGCTGCAGCGTCTTGTCGACGAGGACACGGAAGCCGTCGGGATCCTTGTCGAGCATTTCGGTGCGCTGCTCGAACGTGAGGCCCTGCGGGCAGTAGCCGCCGTCATAAGGCACGTGGCAGGAGGTCTGGTCGCTCATCAGGTCGACATGGACGTTGTTGTTGTACAGGTACTCGAGCAGGTCGACAATGTTGCCGCAATAGGCGACAGCGCAGGGCTTGCCTTCCTTCTGGTGGTCGAGAGCGATCTTGGTGGCCTCTTCGAGAGAGTCGGTGCGGTGGCTGACCCAGCCCTGGGTGTAACGGGTCTCGATACGGGAATCGTCGACCTCGGCGATGATGGAGGCAGCGCCGGCGATCTCAGCAGCCTTGCCCTGAGCGCCGCTCATGCCGCCAAGACCGGCGGAGACGAACAGACGGCCGGCGAGGTTCTGATCGTTGGGGATGCCGAGCTTCAGACGGCCGGCGTTGAGCAGCGTGTTGAACGTGCCGTGGACGATGCCCTGGGGGCCGATGTACATCCAGCCGCCGGCGGTCATCTGACCGTAGTTGGCAACGCCGAGCGCGGCAGCGCGGTTGAAGTTCTCCTGGTCATCGAAGGTACCGACCATCAGGCCGTTGGAGATGATGACGCGCGGAGCCATCTTGTGGGAGTGGAACAGGCCCAGAGGATGACCGGACATGACGACGAGGGTCTGCTCATCGGTCAGCTGCTCGAGGTACTTCTTGATCAGGCGGTACTGCATCCAGTTCTGGCAGACCTGACCGGTCTCACCGTAGGTGACGAGCTCATAGGGATACAGAGCGATGTCGAAGTCGAGGTTGTTGTCGATCATGACCTGAATGGCCTTGCCCTCGATGCACTTGCCCTTGTACTCGTCGATGGGCTTGCCGTAGAGCTTGCCCTCGGGACGGAAGCGGTAGCCATAGATACGGCCGTGCTCTTCGAGTTCCTGCGCAAACTCCTTGGCCATCTGCTCATGATGGTCGGGGTGGATGTAACGCAGGGCGTTCTTGATGGCGAGCGCCTTATCGGCCTCGCTCAGGTGGGATTCGCGGCGGGGTGCGCGACGGTAGCCCTCTTCGAACTTCGGGTACTCAGGAAGCTCGTAGTCCAGCTTGATCGTCATCGCATCGTCTGCAAGATTGATCATGGTGGGTTCCTCACTTTCATAAAAATATTTCTGTAAAAACCAATAAAAATGAAAACGGAATTCTCACTTTTCTTTACAACTTGCATTATAACAAAGATCTGCTATAATGAAAAGTACTTAATTTATCTGCATACCATACCACAAAAGTATGACATGGAGGACGAGCGATGAAGATCAGACAGCTGGAATACTTCTGTGCGGTGGCGGAGGAGAAAAGCATCTCCGCCGCGGCGCGCGAGCTGCACGTGGCGCAGCCGCCGATCTCGCGCCAGATCGCGCAGCTCGAGGAAGAGCTCGGCGTGCAGCTTTTCCTGCGCGGCAGCAAGGGCATGTCCCTCACCGACGCGGGACAAAGCCTGTATCAGCAGACGCAGCAGATCTTTCAGGACATCCGCCGCGTGGAGGACAGCGTGCGCAGCGTGGGGACGGGCATGAGCGGGCGCATCAAGCTCGGCGTCATCTACTCGGCGATGTCGTACGCGTTACATTATATAAATGAATATCACAGCCGCTATCCGCAGGTGGAGCTCTTCATCCGTGTGGGCTCGCCGCAGGAGCTCATTGAATCGCTCAACCGCGGCGAGCTGCATGCGCTGTTCCTGCGCACCGCCGCGCGCGAGCCGAGCGGATTGCAGGAGCGCATTCTGGGCGAGGATAAGCTCGAGCTCATCATGCGCGAGGACCTGGACCCCGCGCCAGAACTGAACGAGGTGCCCATCGAGCGGCTCGAGGGTGTGCCGATGTGCCTTCTGCGCTCGGACGACCTGTGGAGCTACAACGACTTTTTGGTGCAGGAGTGCCAGCGCAGCGGCTTTACGCCGAATGTGACCTGCCACTGCTACGATACGCCCATGGCGATGCAGATGGTGCTCTCGGGCTTTGGCATCAGTTTTCTGCCAAAGTCCATCCTCAGCACGCATCCGGGCGCGCCTTTAAAGGCAAAGCCTGTGCGCGGTCTGCCGATCCGCTCGTATGCCGTTTTGGCATGGAACAGCGCGGTGCTCAGCGCCCCGTGTGTGCAGCGCTTCGTCGAGGAGAAGATGACTTAAAAAAATTAAGCCGCCGTTGAAAAAAGAGAAAGAAAACCTGTTTACTCCCCCGTTGGGCCGCGATATAATGGCAACGCTGAACAAAAATGGACGGGCGCAGCGCGCCTGTCTGAGCAAAATGACGATACAAAATAAATTGACGGAGGAAAACAACCATGGCAAAGTTGATCGAATGCATCCCCAATTTCAGCTGCTCCAAGGAAAAGGACGAGGCCACCTATAACGCCCTCGTCGAGACCGCCAAGAGCGTTCCCGGCTGCACCCTGTTTGACGCCCAGACCGACGGCAACCACAACCGCTGCGTCTTCACCCTCATCGGCTCTCCCGAGGCCATCGAGGAGGTCGCCTTCCAGCTGACGAAGGTCGCCACCGAGCGTATCGACATGAACAAGCATCACGGCGAGCACAAGCGCATGGGCGCTACCGATGTTATCCCCTTCGTTCCCCAGATGGACGTGACCGTCGAGGAAGCTGTCGAGATGTCCAAGCGCGTTGCCCAGCGTATCTGGGACGAGCTGAAGGTCCCCTCCTTCCTGTATGAGGACAGCGCCACCCGTCCCGAGCGCCGCAACCTCGCTACCTGCCGCAAGGGCGAGTTCGAGGGCATGCCCGAGAAGCTCCTGCAGCCCGACTGGGCTCCCGACTACGGCGAGCGCAAGATCCACCCCACCGCCGGCATCACCGCCATCGGCGCCCGTATGCCGCTGGTCGCTTTCAACTGCAACCTCGAGACCTCTGATGTTGAGATCGCCAAGAAGATCGCCAAGGTCATCCGCGGCTCTTCGGGCGGCTTCCGCAGCTGCAAGGCCATGGGCTTCATGCTCGAGGACCGCGGCATTGCGCAGGTCTCCATGAACATGGTCAACTACGAGGATACCCCGCTGTATGTCACCTATGAGATGATCAAGGCCCTCGCCGAGCGCTACGGCACCCGCGTCATCGAGAGCGAGATCGTCGGCCTGACCCCGGCCAAGGCTCTGATCGACTGCGCCGAGTTCTACCTCAAGGCCAAGGATTTCGACTGCAAGAAGCAGGTCATGGAGTATCACCTGATCGACATGGAATAAAAAATTCAAAGAAGCGGCGCTGCCGCTCCTTTGAGAGCCCACTCAAGGCGGCTCGCCGCCTTGAGTGGAATTTTCAGCGCGCGGCATTCACCATGTCGCGCGCTGCGAAGTATCGCTGCGGACGCGCATATCGTCCTCCGCGATGAATTAAATTTATTTGCCGCCGGAAGGCGGCAAAGTCTGCGACGCTGTGCGAATGCGCATGTCGTCAGAAAAAACGATTAAAATCGTTTGCCGCCGGAGGGCGGCAAAGTCTGCGACGCTTTTGGCTCGTGCGGGCGTTGGCTGCTCCAAGAGGGGCGGCTGACCGTAAAGGTGCGGCGATGCCCGCGCGGGACGAAAACGGCGCGAAATGATGAAAGGAAATATTCAACATGATGAAGTTAGCTGATATGACCGTTACCGGCTTTGCCGATACCGTTGCCTCCGATGCTCCTGCGCCGGGCGGCGGCTCCTGCGCCGCACTCTATGGCTCCATCGGCGCCGCGCTGACCGCAATGGTCGGCGGCCTCACTCAGGGCCGCAAGAAGTATGCCGAGTATGCCGAGCATGCTGCCGAAGTCGAGAAGAAGGGCAACGAGCTCAAGACCCGCCTGCTCGACGTTATGGACCGCGACACCGAGGCGTTCAACGTCGTCTCCGCCGCGTTCGGTATGCCCAAGGCGACCGACGAGGAGAAGGCTGCCCGCTCCGCCGCCATCCAGGAGGGCCTGAAGGGCTGCACCAAGACCCCGATGGAGATGATGGAGCTCATCGACGAGACCCTGACGCTTGCACAGTCCCTGCTGGGCCGCTTCAACGACACCTCCGCGAGCGACCTGGGCGTTGCGTTCCTGTCCCTCAAGGCCGGTATCCAGGGCGCATGGCTCAACGTGCTCATCAACGTCGGCTCCCTGAAGGATCAGGAGTTCGCTGCTGAGTACCGCGCCAAGGGCGAGGCCCTGCTCGCGCACGCTCTGCCCCTTGCCGACGAGTGCTACGCTGAGATCGTCAAGCTCATCGAGGGCTAAACGAAAAGATTCATCAAAAATGGCTTCGGTGCGCGCACACCGAAGCCATTTGCAGTTTGCAAAGGAGTTGTATTTCCATGACCATCCAGCATTTAACGCCGAGTGACTACATTACGACCAAGTGGTCCGGCGGCCTGACGACCCAGCTCGGCATCGCGCCCGCGAGTGCGGTGTACGCAGACCGCGACTTTTTGTGGAGACTCAGCTCTGCGACCGTTGAGGACGCAGAGTCCGATTTTACGGCCCTGCCCGACTATGAGCGCCTCATTTCGACACTTGAGGGCACGATCGAGCTCAATCACAACGGCGGCGAAAAGCTGACGCTGAATCCCTACGAGGTCCACCGCTTCGACGGCGGCGACGACACGCACTCCTGGGGCCGCTGCCGCGACTTCAACCTCATGCTCCGCAAGGGCAAGTGCGAGGGCAGGATGCGCGGCGAGCACCTTGCGGCGCTCGAGCACAAGACCGTCCACGGCAGCGAGGGCATGACGCTCATCTACTGCGGCGCGGGCGAGGTTCACGTCATCGTCGGCGACGAGAGCGTCGAGCTCAAGGCTGACGAGGCCGCACGCCTCGACGGCTACGCGGGCGAGATCAAGCTCTGCTCCAAAGAGGGCGCAAAGCTGATGCTTGCCAAGGCGAAAGAGATTTAAAAGAAGACTGAAAAAGGAGAGGCTTTCGCCTCTCCTTTTTCAGTCTTCAAAGTCGTTCGGGTCTTCGTCGGTCTGCTTGCGGAAGCGGTCGAGCGCGACGAGAACGGCGGCCGCCGCGGCGATGACGGCCAAAACGCCGACGAGAATGGATACGCATTTTTTCATAGTGATTCCTCCTGTTGTGATAAAGTGTGGAATGGGTTACGGTTCAGCGGAAATGATGTCATAGACCTGCTGCAAAAACGCCTCCTGATCCTGCACGGTGCAGCGGATGGTCTTGCCGTCGTAAGCGCGGAAAAGCGACAGCTTGCCAAAAAAGTTCCGGCAGGTGACAAGCACGCCCTCGCCGGTGCTGCCGTCAGGGAAATCGGTCGCGTCGAAGCAGAAGCCGACCTCCCAGCGGAAGTCACCGTCCTGCGTGCGGTGGGTCGTGCCGCCCTGCGGCAGAAGATTGGCGAGCGAGCGGCAGAATTTCTGCTGCGCGAAAAGCGCGGTGAGCTGCGCGCAGCGCGTGTCGTTTGATGGGAATTCAAAGCGCGTGTCCTCCACCTGCGGCGCGCGGAAATGATAGCCGAAAACGGACTGACACTGTGTGATGTCCGCTTCGCAGAGCGCTTCAAGCGTCATTGGCCGCATGTAGATCAAAGCTGCGAGGACGAGAACAGCCAGAATGCCGAGGGGGAGAAGTCGCTTTTTCTTCATGGGGAAACCTCCTCGAAAGTACTTCTACTCTATTAGACGCAGAAAATGCAAAAAAGTGTCACAATTTTGCAGATTTTTTCAATGGAGTATGGAACAGGCTACTACCATCAACATAACATGAAAGGCTGTGCTTTGCAAGTTTGCAGGCGCAGCCTTTCAGAAAATTTAAGAAGTGGGTCATCCCCGTCCGCGGCCGATCAGGCAGCAGAGGAGGAACGCCGCGAGGTCGCAGACAACGACCGTCGCGCCCACGGGGGTGGAGAACAGATACGACCCCGTGAGCCCGAGGCAGAAGCACATGACCGAGAGCCCCGCGGCAAAGCACACGACAGAGCGGAAGCTCTTGAACACCCGCATCGCGGACAGCGCCGGGAAGATGATGAGGCTCGAGAGCAGCATCGCGCCCATCATGCGCATACCGAGCACGACGGTGAGCGCCGTTAGAACGGACAGGATCGTCTTGTACGTGCCGACGCGCACGCCCGTCGCGCGGGCAAAGGACTCGTCGAACGTGACGGAAAAGAGCTTGTGGTAGAAGAGAATGTAGAGCGCGAGCACGCAGAGCGCGAGCGTGACGCTCAGGATGACGTCCGAGCGCGACATCGCGAGGATGCTGCCGAACATATAGCTGTCGACATCCGTGGTCATGCCGGTCGTGAGCGAGGTGACGATGACGCCGATGGCGAGCGCCGAGGCGGAGAACACCGCGATCATCGCGTCTGCGCTGACGCGGCTCTTTTCCGCGACGTGCATCAGGATGAACGCCGCGATGACCACAACGGGGATAGAGAACCACAGCGGCGCGAAGCCGCATGCCACCGCGACCGACAGCGCGCCGAACGACACGTGGCTCAGCCCGTCGCCGATCATGGAGTAGCGCTTCAAAACGAGCGGCACGCCGAGCAGCGACGCGCACAGCGAGACCAAAATGCCGACAACAAACGCGCGCACGATGAAAGGATAGGCGAACATCGAAAGAAGCAGCTTCATGTGCGTTCACCTCCAAACCGTTTGCCGGCGGGCGACGATAAAAACTCGCCCACCGTGCCGTAAAAGCAGCCCGCACGGTCGACGCAGAGGATGTGCTTGGCCTCGCGCAGGGCGTTTTCAATGTCGTGCGTGACCATGATGATGGCCATGCCCTCGCGCTCGTTCAAATAGCGCAGCGTTTTGTAAAGGTCTTGCATGCTCGCGGGGTCAAGGCCCGTGACAGGCTCGTCGAGGATGAGCAGGTCGTTTGCCGCGCACAGGGCGCGCGCAAGCAGCACGCGCTGCTGCTGCCCGCCCGAGAGCTCGCGGTAGCACTTGTCCTTGAGTTCCAGCACGCCGAGCTTGCCGAGGTTCATCAGCGCCGTCGAGCGTTCCTCCGCCGTGTAGAAAAAGCGTGCGCGGCGGTTCGAAAAGCCCGAGAGCACGACCTCTGTGACCGTTGCGGGAAAGTCGCGCTGCGTGGGCGTCTGCTGGGGCAGATATCCGAGTCGGCCCTCGCGCTGGGCGGGGCAGTCGATCTTGCCCGCGAGGGGCGAGAGAAGCCCGAGGAGTGAGCGCAGCAGCGTCGATTTGCCGCTGCCGTTCTCGCCGACGATGCAGAGGTAGTCCCCCGCGCGGACGGTGAGGGTCAGGTGCTCCAGGAGCGGTTTGTGCTCGTAGCCGAGTGTGACGTCCTCGCACGCGAGGACGATGGGCGATTCATTCATTCGTTGAGCCCCTTTCTGAGTGCTTCGTAGTTGCGCTCCATGAGCGTGAGGTAGGTCTCGCCCGCGTCAAAATCCGCGCGCGAGACGGTCTGCATCGAATACAGGGTGTCGACCGCCGCGCCGGTGCACTCACTCACCACAGCGGCGATCTTTTTCGTGCCGAAGTCGATGGTGTAGACCACGGGGATATCCTCGTCCTCCACCTTGTCGATGAGGTACTTGATCGTCGCGAGCGACGGCTCAGTGTCGCCCGAGCAGCCGTGGAACGCTGCGCGGTAATCCAGGCCGAATTCGCGGCAGAAGTAGAGCATCGGGAAGCGGTCGGCGAAGACGAGGAGCTTGTGCGGCGTGGACGCGCAGAGGTCGGCAAAGCGCGCGTCCAGTGCTTCGATCTGCGCGCAGTAGCCATCACAGTTCGCGCGGTAGAAATCCTCGTTTGCGGGATCGGCCTTGCAGATCGCGTCGCAGACGGCGCGGCAGAGGAGAACGGCGTTTTTCGGCGACGTCCAGATGTGCTCGTCGTATTCGACCTCGTCGCTGTCGTGCTCATCTTCTTCATGATCGTGGTCATGGTCATCATGGTCATCGTGGCTGCCATGCTCATGGTCGTGGTCATGGCCGTCCGCGCCCTGCATGCCCTCGACATATTCCTCGTCGAGCGCGTCGACGTAGTCCATCATGCGGGCGATGACGGCGATATTTTCGCCCGCGGCGCCCAGCATGCTGTCGACCCAGTATTCCCCCTCGCCGCCGTTGTAGAGGAAGACGTCGGATTCGGAGATCGTGACGGCGTCGAGAGGCGTGGGCTCGAAGCTGTGCGCCTCGCGCCCCGGTGAGAGCAGGAGCGTGACGTCCGCGCGGTTGCCGACGATGGCGCGGGCGAAGTCATAATAGGGGAAAAGCGTCGCGACGATCTGGATTTTGCCGTCGTCCGCCTTTTCCACAGGCACGGTGCAGGCGGTGAGGGAAAATGCCAGCGCGAGCGCCAAAAAAAAGGAAGCAATGCGTTTCATGCGCCCTCCTGACACTCGCGGCACAGGCCGTAGAACATCGTCTTGCGGGGATTGATGGAAAAGCCGTGCTCATGCTCCAAATGCTCGTAGAGCGGCGCGAGCTGGTGGCAGTCGAGGTGCACGATGCGCCCGCAGCGCTCGCACTTAAAGAGGCAGCAGTCCGATGCGCAGCCGTGGGTGCAGAACTGATAGTACGCGCCCTCGTCCGTCGTGACCTTGTGGACGCTGCCCTGCCGCTCGAGCTTTTCAAGCTGCCGGTACACCGTCGCGATGCCGATGTGCTCGCCCTGCTCGCGCAGCGCGTCGACGATCGCCGCCGCGCTGACCGGCGAGTCCGCGCGCTCAGAAAGGCAGTCGAGCACCGCCTTTTGCTGTTTGGTCGTATAGGTCGCCATAGTGGCCTCCTGAATTTGAAAATGAAAATCAATTTCAAATTATAGCCGAAAATTTTCGCCTGTCAAGTATTTTGTGCAGGCAAATCTTGCCAATTTCCGGTAAAAATGGTAAATTTAAGGCGAAAGCATAGGAAGTGAGAGACTGCGTACAAGAAGAACATCCTGTGGAAAAAGAAAGGAGATTCCGCATGAACTGCCCCTACTGTGCAAAAGAAATGGAGACCGGCTACCTGCGCGGCGGCAGCGGCTACGAGCTTCTGTGGACGGAAGAGCCGTTCAAGATGACCTCTCTCCCGACCGGAAACGATTTCTTCGTCTGCAAAGCATCCGACGTCTACCGCCCTATCGCCCACCTCTGCCGCGCCTGCGGCAAGATCGTCCTGGACATCAAAAAATAAGAAAGCGCCGCGGATCTCTCGACCCGCGGCGCTTTCCGCAAAAATCTATCACACAGCATTTGCCGCACCGCGGCGAACAGGCCTGCGCACCCCGCCGCATTTGCCGCCTACGGCGGCAAACAGGCTCCGGCACTTCGCACCGCATTTTCTGCCCCACAGGCAGAAAACAGACCCTCCGCACTACAATTGACGCAAAGACTTACATCATAGTTAAGCCTCGCAGAGTTTCGCGCCGCGCACGGCGCGAAAAAATTTTAATCATAAATCGCCGCGACATGCGCGTGGCGATTTATTCTTCTCGCTCCGCAAACGTGCGCGCCTACGGTGCGTGCGCTGCAGCGGAGCGCACCCCCCCCTTCAAAAAAGAAAGGCTGTCCTTTCGGACAGCCTTTCTTTTTTGAAGTGAAATTATTCGTAGATGGGGTACTTCTTCGTCAAGGCGACGACGGCCTCCTGAGCCTTCTCCTTGCTGCCCTCGAAGTCGCGGGCGACCATACCCATGATGCGGGCGATCTCCTTCATGTCCTCTTCCTTCAGGCCGCGGGTGGTGGCAGCGGGAGTGCCGACGCGGATGCCGGAAGTGACGAACGGCTTCTCGGGGTCGTTGGGGATGGCGTTCTTGTTGACGGTGATGAAGCACTCGTCCAAGCGACGCTCGATCTCCTTACCGGTGATGTTGAAGTTGCGGACGTCGACGAGCATGAGGTGGTTGTCGGTGCCGCCGGAGACCAGACGGAAGCCTTCAGCCTTCAGACCCTCGGCAAGAACGGCAGCGTTCTTGACGACCTGCTCACCGTAGGCCTTGAACTCGGGCTTGAGCGCCTCGCCGAAGCAGATGGCCTTGGCAGCGATGATGTGCTCGAGCGGGCCGCCCTGGGTGCCGGGGAACACGGCGGAGTCGATCTTCTTGGCCAGGTTGATGGTCTCCATCTCGCCAGTCTCGATGTTCTTCTTGGTGATCTCGTTCTTGCACAGGATCATGCCGCCGCGGGGGCCGCGCAGGGTCTTGTGGGTGGTGGTGGTGACAACGTCGGCATAGGGCACGGGGCTCTCGTGAACGCCAGCGGCGACGAGACCGGCGATGTGGGCCATATCGACCATGAAGAAAGCGCCGACGGAATCAGCGATCTCACGGAACTTGGCGAAGTCGATCTTGCGGGGATAGGCGGAAGCGCCGGCAAGGATCATCTTGGGCTTGCACTCCTGCGCGATGCGGTAGACCTCGTCGTAGTCGATCATTTCGGTCTCATCGTTGAGGGAGTAGGGGACCTGATGGAAGTACTGGCCGGAGATGTTGACCGGGCTGCCGTGGGACAGGTGGCCGCCGTGGGCGAGGTTCATGCCCATGAAGGTGTCGCCGGGCTGGAGCATAGCCTTGAACGCGGCCAGGTTAGCGGAAGCGCCGGAGTGGGGCTGGACGTTGGCGTGCTCAGCGCCGAACAGCTTGCAGGCGCGCTGACGGGCGATCTCTTCGGTCTCGTCGACGCAGTAGCAGCCGCCGTAGTAGCGCTTGCCGGGATAGCCCTCGGCGTACTTGTTGGTAAGGCACGTGCCCATAGCCATCATGACAGCCGGGGAGACGATGTTTTCGGAGGCGATCAGCTCGATGTTGCGCTGCTCGCGGTGATACTCCTTCTCAATAGTGGCGCCGACTTCGGGGTCATACTGGGACAGGAATTCCATGGTTTCTTTGATCATGGTGCGTGTTCCTCCTCTGATTTTTCAGTCGATTGATATATTACCGGCGGCTAAGCTGAAAAGTGCGAACTTATGCCGGTTCTCTCACATCTTAGAATAGCAAAAAAAGCAAGGCCCTGTCAAGGAAAACCGGGCCTTGGAGGGGCTGAATTTATTAGGGAAAAGAGGAATATCACCTTAAAAACGTAAAAGTGTGCCAAAAGGGTCGAAAAGGGATTGACGCGTGTTGTGCAATCTGCTATGCTGTGCCTGCATGAAGTTTAAATTTTGAAGAGCTTTATGCATCGGCAGAGTAGGAAACCATGTGTTTACGCGAAGAGCGAATAGTGCCGTCGGGATGGGAAGTTGCCCGCGGACGAAAAACCCATGGTTTGCAGTATGGTTTCCGCATCCGCTTGCCACTCAGAAGAGAGTTTAAGTGAGGCCTCTCCTCCGCGTGGTTCCTGCCATCCGGAGGGAGAGGTGTTTCCTTTTTCACCGGATTAAGCCGTTCCGCGCGGCGCCGCAGCCGCGGGAAAATCTTTTGATGAAAAAGGAGGTCCTCACAATGTCCCTTCAGATCGAAGCGCTTTCCCCTATCATGTGGACGATCATCATCGCGGTCGCCCTCGTGCTCATCGCCGCGGTGGTCTTCACGTGGAAGTCCTCGGCCATGTCCACGCGCAAAATGGTCACCATCGCCATGCTGACCGCAGTTTACGTTGTGCTGAACTTTGCCGGTACGGTGCGCCTTGGCTGGATTAACATCTCCGTCGCGTCGCTGCCCGTCATCGTGGGCGCGATGCTCTACGGTCCGGTCGGCGGCCTGCTCGTCGGTCTTCTCGGCGCATTCATGGGTCAGCTTCTCACCTATGGCGTGACCGCGACCACGATCCTGTGGATCCTGCCGCAGGCAGCGCGCGGCCTGCTCGTCGGCGTGTATGCCAAGCACTGCGGCTACAAGTTCTCCAGCGGTCAGCTCACGCTTGCGCTGATCGGCACGGCACTGGTCGTGACGGCGCTCAACACGGGAGCGATGTATATCGACAGTGTGATCTACAACTACTACAGCTACGCCTATGTTTTCGGCGGCCTGGTGGTGCGTATCATCTCCGGCGCGGCTACGGCGGTGCTGATGGTGTTCGTGGCTCCGCCGGTCGTGAACCTGCTGAACCGCTCGCTCGACACGGTGCGCACGGCGCAGTAAAAAAATATTCAAAAAAGAGGGACGCAGTTGAAAACTGCGTCCCTCTTTTTTGAGAAAGATTGCACTCCGCGGCAGCGCACGCGCCATAGGCGCGCACGTTTGCGGAGTGAGAAGAGTTTTTCTGACGCGCACGCCCCAGGGCGGCTTCTCTTGCCGCTTTGCGACAATTCACCTTCTGTCGTCAGAAAAACGATTTTAATTTCTTTCGCGTCTGCGGACGCCTGGGCAGCCGTTAGCAGCTTTGCTGCTTTACGGATGCCGCGTACCCCTTGCGGGTAAAAAGTCTGCGACGCGTTTTATTGCCGCTCGTTTTCGACCAGCGAGAGTAGGGTTTGCTCAAAGCCGTATTGGTCGCGGAGACGGCGGGACTCGGTGAGTTTTTTGGTGCCGCGGTGGCCGGTACGGTGACAGCGGAGCATCAGATTTTTGGGCGAGTGGGCGAAGTCGATGAACTCGATGACGTCGACGTCGTAGCCTTCGTCCTCCAGGACCGCTGCGCGGATGGCGTCGGTCAGCAGCGCCGAAAAGCGCTCCTGAAACAGCCCGTGGGAGAGCAGAATGTCGAAATCGCCGCCCTTTTGGATGGTCTTATTGACCTCGTGCTGGCAGCAGGGGACGGAGAAGATGTGCTCGACGCCGCGGGAGATGGCGTAGTGCAGGGCGTAGTCGGTCGCGACGTCGCAGGCATGGAGCGTGACAAGCATGTCGATGTGCTCGCTGTAGAGCACATCGCGCGTAACATCAGCCACGACGAAGTGAAGATCTGAATAGCCGTAGCGCGCGGCGACCTCATTGCAGTGCTCGACGACATCCTCTTTTAAGTCATAGCCGATGATCTTCGCGCGCACGCCGCGCTTGACGGCGAAATAGTAGTACAGCACGAACGTGAGGTACGATTTGCCGCAGCCAAAATCGAGAATCGTGATCTCGTCGCGGCCGTAGGCGCGGAACGCGTCGTCCACGAGCTCGATGAAGCGGTTGATCTGCTTGTATTTGTCGTATTTGCCTTGACGATCTTGAAGTCCGGCGTAAATACGCCGAGGTCGACGAGGGCGGGGATATTCTCGCCCTCCTGCAAAATGTATTCCTTCTTGCGGTTGTGCGAGGCGGTCACGGCGGCGCGGGCCGCGCCGGACTTGGCCGTGCACTTGTACGCGCCGTTCGTCTTGCGGACGTACTGGCGCGTCTCCGTTTCGGTGCAGAGTGTGACAGAGCGGAACAAACCGTCAAGCTCCTGCTCGAACGTTTCGAGCAGCGCGCCGCGCGCGACGTTGCGGTGCGCGACCTTCTGCCCCTGCTGGTATTCGAGCTGGAAAAAGGCCTTCCCGCGCAGCGTTAAGGGCCGCACGGTGACACGCGAGTGACCGATGCGCGCGACCGGCTCGGCGAGGACGAGCTTGGTGAGCGTGCCGAGGCGCTCGGCAAGGTCGCTTAGAACGATGCTCATGCGCCGAACCTCACTTTGAGCGCAAGGTGCGCAGCGTACAGCTCATTTTTACTGTAGGTGTTGTTCTCATCCTTCAAAAGCAGCTTGATCGCGTCCTTGGCCGTGCAGTCATGCTGCACCATGCAGTCCACAAGCAGCGCCTCAGGCGAGGTGATGTGCTCGACCTCGCGCAGGCGGTAGTCATCGCAGACCTCGACAATGAGGGCATATTCGCCCTTTTCGTAGGTCTCCTTCGCGATGAGCTGGTCCTTGACCTCCTGCGGCGTGCCGCGGAAGGTCATCTCGTGGAGCTTTGTCATGTCGTTGCAGAGGCACAGGCGCAGCTGCGCGTTTTCCTCGATGAAGAAGTCGATGACGCTCATGATGCGCTTGGGAGATTCGTAAAAGGCGTAGGTCGCGGTGTCGCCCTTGCGCATCATCATCAGCACGCGGCGGCGGTCGGCCGTCTCGCGCGGGAAAAAGCCATAGAAGAAAAAGGTCGAGAGGTCAAAGCCCGAGATCGATAGCGCGTTGACCGCGGCGCAGCAGCCGGGCACGCCGACGACGCGAATGCCGTTTTCGACCGCGGCGCGGATGAGCTCGTTGCCGGGGTCGGAGATGCAGGGCGTGCCCGCGTCGGTGATGACGGCGATGTCCTTGCCGGAGGCAAGCTGTTCGATGAACCACTTCGCCTTGCCGTATTCGTTGAACTTGTGGTTGGCGCTCAGACTGTTGCCGCGGATGCCGAGCTTGTTGAGCAGCACCACGCTGCGGCGGGTGTCCTCGGCGGCGATGATGTCGGCGGTGGACAGGATTTCGCGTCCGCGCTCGGACATGTCGCGCGAGTTGCCGATGGGCGTTGCGACGATATAAAGGGTGCCGGTGGTCTTCTGCTCGTCCATAAGATCCTCCAAAAAGCAAAAATTTCTCATTATGCTGACAGTATAGCCTATTTTCGCCCGCTTGGCAAGGAGGGAGAAGCGGTGGGATTTGCGATTGCTTTTTGCCGCGGGCACGGTATAATGGAGAAAACTGCCGAACAAAGGAGAATCGGGCATGAAAAAGAGACTGTTCCGCCTGGGCGCGCTCTGCTGCGCCGCGGCGATGACGATAACGACCGGTGCGCAGGCGCTCAGCGTGGAGGAGGCCTACGATATTTTGCAGCGCAGCTATGTTGATAAGCTGCCGCGCGCCGCGCAGGACGCGAAGTCGCTCGACGAGCTCTTTTCCTACACGGACGACTACACGTACTACATGACGGCGGAGGAGTATCAGGCGTTTTTGCAGGGCGTCGAGGGTGATGTGAGCTTCGCCGGCATCGGCGCGGAGATCACCTATGTGCCCGAGGGCATCCGCATCGTCTCCGTCCTCAAGGGCGGCGGCGCGGAGAAGGCGGGCCTTGCCGCGGGCGACATTATCATCGCCATTGAGAGCGAGTCCTGCGCGCCGGGCGGCGCGGAGCACCGCGCCAAGCTCCTCGGCGAAGCGGGGACGAGCGTGACCGTCACCGTCCGCCACGCGGACGGCACGCAGGCGGATTATACCGTTACGCGCGCGCTCGTCACGCAGACGAATACGACCGTCTCGGTCACGGGCGGCGTGGGCTACATCGACTGCGACAGCTTCGGCACGCAGACGGGGACGTATTTTCAAGAGGGCGTGCGCGGGAATGACAGCGCTGTGCACGCGTGGATCGTCGACCTTCGCGGCAACGGCGGAGGGCTGACCTCCGCGGCGGTGTCGGCGCTCGGCGCGTTTTCGGGCGAGGGAGACCTCACCTACTTTGTCGATCAGGATGGCGAGAGTACCGCGCAGAGCTATTCGGGCAAGGACCTGACGGACAAGCCCGCCATCGTGCTGATGGACAGCGGCAGTGCCAGCGCGTCGGAGATCTTTGCGGGCGGCGTGCTCGGCACGGGCAGCGGCATCGTCATCGGCACGCGCAGCTATGGCAAGGGCGTGGCGCAGATCCTATACGATGAGTCGAACTGCCCGTATCTGCACGGCGACGCCGTGAAGGTGACGGCGTACCGCTTCTACTGCGCGGGCGGCAACACGACCGACCGCATCGGCGTGGTGCCGACGCTCTACATCCCGCAGGATCAGGCCGTTGCGGCGGCGCGCCTGCTGAGCGGCGAGAAGACGAAAGACAGCGCGTATCTCCGCCTGGTGCTGAACGGCTGCGACTTTTACATCGACATTCCCGCGGGGAAGGAGAGCTCTTCCGCCGCGCTTGAGGCCATTTTGGCGGCGCTGACGCCGGACGCCGTGCTTTACTGGGGCGAAAACGGCGGCGAAAGGAAGCTCACGCTCGCGCAGGCGCGCGAAAAGTGCGGCTTTGCCGCATCGTCCGCGCTCGACTTTTCCGACGTGGCGGACAGCGAGTACGCGCAGGAGATCGATTCGCTTGCGGCGAGCCGCATCGTCTTTGGCGATGGCGGCAAGTTCCGCCCCGACGCGACGATGACGCGCGCGGAGGTCTGTGCGCTGCTCGCGCAGGCGCTTGACCTCTACTCCACGGCGGACGGGTACTTTACCGACGTTGCCAAGGGGAGCTGGTACGCGCCCTCTGTGAACGCGATGGCGGCCATCGGCCTTGTCTCCGGCGTGGGCGGGGGAAAATTCGACCCGAACGCGACGATGACACAGGAGGAATTCATTACGGTGCTGGGCAGGCTCGTGGAATTCGTGAATCTGGATGCGCGTGAATTTTTGGACAAGAACCCGCTGGCCATTTTGCAGCCGCTGCCGAAGTATAAGAGCTTTTCACACTGGGCCATCCGCAGCGCGGAGCTTTTGACGAATTCCGTGTTCGATGAAAACGGCGATGCTGTGAATATGTACTGCATGAGCCTTGAAGATATCGAGCCCCAGGTCCCCGTCCTGCGCGAGCAGGCTGCGGCGGCGCTCTATAACGCGCTGCGCACGACGGGCGTGCTCAAGTATTGAGATGGACTGGTACGTCTACATGCTGCGCTGCGAGGATGGCTCGCTCTACACCGGCATTGCCTCAGACGTGGAAAAGCGCTTTGCCATGCACAAGAGCGGGCACGGGGCGAAGTACACTCGCTCGCACCCGCCTGTCGCGGTCGTGTACCGCGAGCAATGCAGCGACAAGGGCGCGGCGCTGCGGCGCGAGGCCGCCATCAAGAAGCTGCCGCGCGCGAAAAAACTCGAACTGACGGAGGAAAACTGTGATGCGTGAAACGATCGTCGACCGCGCGTATGCCAAGACGCTCCTGCCGCCGCGCAAAGAAGATGGGCACAAGGGCGACTTCGGCAAGCTCTTAGTCCTCGGCGGCAGCGTGGGCTATACGGGCGCGCCGTATCTGGCGGCGAGCGCGGCGGTGCATTCGGGCTGCGGGCTCGTGTATCTCGGCGTGCCGGAGAGCATCTGGGCGGTTGAGGCGCAAAAGTGCGTGAGCGCAATGCCGTTCCCGCTGCCGGAGACAGACGGAAGGCTCTGTCTCGCCGCGCTCGACAAGATGCAGGACAAGCTCAAAGGCTGTGATGTTTTAGCGCTCGGTCCCGGCCTTGGCCGCGGAAAAGAGACAGAGCAGCTCGTCCACGCGCTTTTGTGGCAGGTGAAAGAGCCGCTGGTGCTGGACGCCGACGGCCTGAACGCCTTGCAGGGCTGCACGGAAAAGCTGGACGTCCGCCGCGGACGCGTGACGATTTTGACGCCGCACGACGGCGAATTTGCGCGCCTGACGGACCGGACGCTCCGGGAGATCGCGTCGAGCGAACGGACAGAGCTTGCGAGCCGCTTTGCCTGCGAGCACGGCTGCGTTCTGGTGCTCAAGGGGCACCGGACGCGCATTGCGCTGCCGGACGGGCGGATGCTCGTCAACACGAGCGGCTGCTCGGCGCTCTCAAAGGGCGGGAGCGGGGACGTGCTGACAGGCTTGATCGCGTCGCTTTTGTGCCAGGGTATGGGCGCGGCAGAGGCCGCGGCGCTCGGCGTGTGGCTCCACGGCCGCGCGGGAGAGCTTCTGGCGCAGGAAATGACCGCGTATTGTGCGAGCCCGCGGGAGCTCGTGACGCGGGGACTGGGCCTCGCGTTCCGGGAGCTGCTGGAAGCATAAAAAGGCAAAGAGGAACAAGGCCGCCGCATCGAATGATTCGGCGGCCTGTTTGATAGAAGTGAAGACAGGAAAAGCGCCCCCGAACGAATCGGGGGCGCTTTTGCCTATTTTAACAGAGGATGGAAAGGATCACTTTTTGCCGGGGATGCGGTTCGGGTCATCGGCGTGCTTGACCACAAGGTTCGTCAGGGCGAAGAGGGCGATGACGTTGGGGATGACCATGAGGTTGTTGAACATATCGCTCAGCTCCCAGACGAGGTCGTTGGCCATCATCGTGCCAAGGAAGATGAAGATGAGCGCGAGGATGGTGTAGACGATGACGCTCTTCTTGCCGAAGAGGTAGGCGACGTTGATCTTGCCGAAGAGATTCCAGCCGAGGATGGTGGAGAAGGCAAAGAAGAACAGGCACACCGCAACGAACATGTTGCCCGCGGTCTCACCGAAGACAACGCCAAACGCGGTCTGGGCGAGGTTGGCCTTGCCGAGCGTGGTGGACGCGGCGGCAGCACCGCATTCGTGGAGGGGACCGCCCTCAGTGTAGAGGGTGGAGATGATGACGAGCGCGTTGAGGGTCAGGACGACGAAGGTATCGATGAACACACCGATCATGGCGACAACGCCCTGATCGTGCGGGCACTTGACGTTCGCGAGCGCATGGGCGTGGGGGGTAGAACCCATACCGGCCTCATTGGAGAACAGGCCGCGCTTTGCACCCTGAGAAATGGCGGTCTTGATGGCATAGCCGAAGCCACCGCCGATGATGGCCTGCGGAGCGAAGGCATACTTGAAGATCATGCCGAAGGTCGCGGGGACATACTTGATACGCGCGATGAGAACGATGAGACCGCCGAGCAGGAAGATCGCGGCCATGATGGGAACGACCTTCTCGGTGACGGAGGCGAGGCGCTGCACGCCGCCGATGAAGATGAAGCCGCAGATGGCGACGAGCACGAGACCGACGATCCAGGACGGGACACCGAAGGCGGTCTGCATCGTCGAGCCGATGGAGTTGGACTGCACCATGCAGCCGAAGAAGCCGAGCGCCAGCGTGATGGCGATGGCGAAGAAGCCGGCGAGGAACTTGCCGAAGCCGCCCTTAAAGGCCGTCGTGATGTAGTAGACAGGACCGCCCTTGACGTTGCCGTCCTTTTCGACGATGCGGGTCTCCTGGGCGAGCGTCGCTTCCGCGTAGATCGTGGCCATGCCGAAGAAGGCGATCAGCCACATCCAGAAGATGGCGCCGGGGCCGCCGGTGAGGATGGCACCGGAAGCGCCGACGATGTTGCCCGTGCCGACCTGAGCGGCAATGGCGGTGGCGAGCGCCTGGAAGGAGCTCATACCGCTGTCATGCTTCTTGCCGCGCAGCGACAGGTTGCCGAACACGCTGTTCCAGCCCTCCTTGAAGCAGCGGATCTGGACGAAGCGGGTCTTGATGGAGTACCAGAAACCAATGCCGAGCAGCAGGAACACAAGGATGTAGTTGCTCAGATATTCATTGATCTTGCATACAATTGGGAACAGTGCGGCTTCGATGGATTCAATCATAACTCTCTCTCTCCTAAAAAACAAAGAAGTTGCCGATACGAAAATCAGCAACTCCGGAAGTAGCATTCAGTTGAGCGGGGAGGAGAAACGGTGCGACGACGTAAAAACGTCCTGCTTCTCTGTCCCTTTGCCTGAGAGATTCGACCATTACGGCCTTGCACCTTCGGCACTCAATTCAATGAGTTCTCCAGAGTTTCCTCGGCCTCCGGTTTGCGAGATCCCGAAAGCGTCATCGGTAGATATTCGTTTGTTTCAGCAGTAAAAGCGTAACATGCCATAAAGAAGAAGTCAAGAGAAGCGGCGGCTTCAAAACCGCCAAAGATTCATCAAAAATATTATGCAAATTGATGATGAACTTTTATATTTTTAATGAATGGAAAATGGAATACCATTCCGAAAAGGAATCACGCCGCAAAACCTTAAAAAATGCGGGTGGAGCATGAAAAAAGAGCGCGGCTTTTATCAAAAGCCGCGCTCTTTTGCGCTTTTTTGGGGAATATCAGCCGTTTTCCCGGCCGGACAGGCGGTCGGGCGTGTGGGAATGCTTGACGACGTGGCTCGTCAGGGCGAGCAGGGCGATGGCGTTGGGGATGACCATGAGCTGGTTGAGCATGTCGCTCAGCTCCCAGACGAGGTCGTTGGACATCGTGGTGCCGAGGAAGATGAAAATCAGCGCGAGCAGCGTGTAGACGTTGGCGCTCTTTTTGCCGAAGAGGTAGACCATGTTGATCTTGCCGAACAGGTTCCAGCTCAGGATCGTGGAGAACGCGAAGAAGAACAGGCAGATCGCGACGAACATACTGCCCGCCTTGTAGCCAAACACTGTGCCGAACGCGCACTGGGCAAGGTTCGTCTTATTGAAGGTACTGCTCAGCGCCGCTGCGCCGCAGCCGGCGAGCGGGCCGTCGCCTGCGTAAAGTGTGGAGATGATGACGAGGGCGTTGAGCGTCAGGATGACGAACATGTCGATGAACACGCCGATGATGGCGACGGTGCCCTGCTCGTGCGGATTTTTGACGTTGGCGAGCGCGTGGGCGTGGGGCGTGGAGCCCATACCGGCCTCGTTGGAGAACAGACCGCGCTTCGCGCCCTGGGAGATGGCGAGCTTGATGGCGTAGCCGAAGCCGCCGCCGACGATGGCCTGCGGCTCAAAGGCATAGCGGAAGATCATGGCAAAGGTCTCGGGAATGTACTTGATGCGAACGACAAGCACGATGAGGCCGCCGAAGAGGAATACCGCCGCCATGAGCGGCACGACCTTTTCCGTCACGGACGCAAGGCGCTGCACGCCGCCGAGGAAGATGAAGGCGCAGATGACGATCAGCACGATGCCGACGACCCAGGACGGGATGCCAAACGCGGTCTCCATCGTTGCGCCGATGGAGTTGGACTGCACCATGCAGCCCATGAAGCCGAGCGCCAGCGTGATGGCGACGGCGAAGAAGCCCGCGAGAAAATTGCCGAATTTCCCCTTGAAGGCTGTCGTAATGTAGTAGACAGGACCGCCCTTGATCGTGCCGTCGGGCTCGACGATGCGCGTCTCCTGTGCGAGCGTCGCTTCCGCGTAGATCGTGGCCATGCCGAAAAACGAGATGACCCACATCCAGAACACCGCGCCCGGGCCGCCGGTGAGGATCGCGCCCGCGACGCCAACGATGATGCCGGTGCCGACCTGGGCGGCGATGGCAGTGGCGAGCGCCTGAAACGAGCTCATTCCGCCGCCGCCCTTCTTGCCGTTGAGGGTGATGTTGCCGAACACGCGGTTCCAGCCCTCCTTAAAGCAGCGGACCTGTACGCAGCGCGTTTTGATCGTGTACCAGATGCCGACGCCGAGCAGCAGGATGACCAAAACGTAGTTGCTGAGGTATTCGTTGATGGTCTGAACGATAGGGAAAAGGGTGGTCTCGAATGATGAAGCCATGATGCTCTCCTTATATTAAAGTCGAAAATGCAAAAAATAAAAAGCTGCCGATCCAACAGAAGATCGACAGCTTAAAAAACAATAGAGAGAAAAAGTGAGGACGGAAAAACCGGCATGGTGCCGATGCTCTCCGTCCTTTTGCCTGAGAGATTCAGCCTTAACAATTTTAGCAAAGGCCTTGCCCCTTCGGCACCCAACTGAATGAGTTCTCCAGAGTTTTCCAGCGCTTTCAGTTTCAAAAAGATCCTGAAAACCGTGTATCTTCGCTCGTTGCAGCGAAAAAGAGGGTAACATGCCGCAAAAATCTTGTCAAGAAAATCGCCTTGGCGAAAATGACAAAAATTATGCAGACTCGATGCGCAAAATGACGGAAACCTTGCAGAATTTAAACGGAAACGGATTTGCCCTGTATTTTTTCAAGCACATCGCGGGCAAAACGTTCGGTTGCGGCGCTGGGCGAAACGTTGCGCAGCATGCAGAGGTCGACGGTGCGCGGCGGGATGGAAAAAGCGGTGGAAAGCTCGCGGATCTCGCCCGCGGCGAGCTCGCCCTGGACGAATTCGCGCGTGACGCCCGCAACGCCGAAGCCAATCTTCGCCAGGTCGACAAGAAGGCTGCGCGCGCCGAGCTCGATCTCCGGCGTGAGCCTGACGCCGCTTTGGAGGAAGTATTTTTCAAGGTAAGTGCGCGAGGAGGCCTTCTTTTCAAGAAGAATGAGCGGGAATGCGGCGATCTCCTCGGTCGTGTAGGCGCGGGTGAAGTCGCAGGGGTAGTCCGGCGCGGCGACAAAGCAGGAATGCGTTTCAAAGCAGGGGATGTGCTCTAAGTCGTCCGCATCGCCGGGGGCGCTCGCAAAGGCGATATCGACCCTTCCGGCGCGGAGAAGCCCCAGCACCTTATAGCTGCGGCCGCTGATGATGCGGATGTGGATGTTGGGATAGCGGCGGTGGAAGGCGTCGAGATGCGGCAGCAGGAATTGACTTGTCACCGTGTCGCTCGCGCCGATGACGAGCGTGCCGGCCTGAAGCGTGCGCGACTGCTGGAGCTTATCTTCTCCGGTCTCGAGAAGACCCATGGCGCTGCGCACATATTCAAATAAGAGGCGGCCGTCCTCGGTGAGCGTGACGCCGCGCGGCGAGCGCAGGAAAAGACGCGTGCCGAGCTGCTGCTCGAGCTGCTTGACGCTCTGGCTGACGGCGGACTGCGAAAGGTAGAGATTCTCCGCTGCCAGGGAAATATTCCCGGCCTCGGCGACCTCGCGGAAGACGCGGTAAAGCTCCAGCTTGACCATTTGGCAAACCCTCCTGATCTTAAACTATAAGAATGATTTATATTTATTATCAAAAAACGATGCTTTACTTATCCCTATACCGTGATTATAATACTAGACTGTATGACTTTGCAAGAGCGCCTTGTGCGCTGACTATAAAATAAAAAGGAGATCAAGATGAGAACGATCGGAACTGTCGTGCGCGGCGTGCGCGCACCCATCATCCGCGAGGGAGATAACATTGCTGAGGTCGCTGCCGCTTCCGTGATGGAAGCGTGGAAGGAAGCGGGCATCGAGCCGCGCGACCGCGACGTCGTCGCCGTGACGGAATCCGTCGTGGCGCGTGCGCAGGGCAACTACGCAACGCTCGACCAGATCGCGAAAGACGTGCGCGAAAAGACCGGCGGCGGCACCGTGGGCGTCGCGTTCCCAATCCTGAGCCGCAACCGCTTCTCCCTGCTGCTGCGCGGCATGGCGATGGGCTGCAAGAAGATCGTGCTGCTGCTCTCCTACCCCTCTGACGAGGTGGGCAACGGCCTTGTCGACTGGGACAAGCTCGACGAGGCGGGCGTCGACCCGTACAGCGATGTTCTGACGCTCGAACAATTCCGCAAGAAATTCGGCGCGGCGGTGCACCCGTTCACGGGCGTCGACTACATCGACTTCTACTCCGGCATCATCACCGACGCCGGCGCTGAGGTCGAGGTCATCTTCGGCAATCGCGTGCAGACGCTGTGCGACTACACCGACGCCGTCATCACCTGCGACATCCACACCCGCGCGCGCAGCAAGCGCCTGCTCAAGGCCTCTGGCGCCCGCGTGGTGCTCGGCCTCGACGATCTGCTCAACAGAAGCGTCGACGGCAGCGGCTACAACGCCGAATACGGCCTGCTCGGCTCCAACAAGGCGACCGAGGAGACCGTTAAGCTCTTCCCGCGCGACTGCATGGCCGTTGCCGAGGAGCTGGGCGAGAGACTCAGCAAGGCCAGCGGCAAGCACATCGAGGCCATGGTCTACGGCGACGGTGCGTTCAAAGACCCCGTCGGCAAGATCTGGGAGCTCGCTGACCCCGTCGTCTCCCCCGGCTACACCAAGGGCCTTGTCGGCACGCCGAACGAGCTGAAGCTCAAGTAC